>OGCO01002091.1_pt1 | contig 27460 bp, 19 predicted proteins | sample 1570171 | NCBI WGS metagenome assembly OGCO01 (sample SAMEA4370583, study PRJEB24528) | human gut metagenome
GCACTGATTGGACGTCTTTACTGCGGTTCAACCAAGGGCCTGCCTCAGTCGGTAATTGAGTGGACGGAAATCATTGAAGCGGAGAATAATATTGCTCTGGCAGATCCAGACAGTGAGTTGAATCAGATTATTGATGATTACACTGCCTTCGTTGCCTACAACGATGCGGGGCAGGATATGGTTTGGCTGGAGTATACGCCCCGTCCCAAGAATACGATCATTCATCTGTCCAAAACTAGCACGGATCCAAATGTCACAGATGGAAACACCTGTTATTCTCTGGCTGGCGCAGTATATGGCGTTTACACGGATTCCGACTGCACGGATCGTGTGACCACGATCACCACCGATTCTAACGGTAAGGGAACCTCTTCCGAGATTGAGCAGAGCGTCTATTATTTGAAAGAGATCACGGCCAGCCCTGGGTATCAGCTGGATACTGAGGTCTATACCGTAGACGGTACAGGAACTGATGCCTATGCCAATGTAACAGAGCGTCCGGCCAATGATCCTGCCGTTATTACGCTGGATAAGATCAGCAGCGAAACGGTGACGAATGTCCCTAGTTTGGCGGGAGCACAGTTTACGATTCGATACTATGACGGGCAGTATTCTTCCGTCAGCCAGCTTCCCACTGAAGCAACACGCACTTGGGTGATCGAAACAAAGTCAGCGACGAATGGTTCACAGACGCGATATTGGACGATGCTGAGCGACGAATTTAAAGTTGCCGGAGATGAATTCTATACAATCAGCGGTTTGCCGGTACTGCCCATTGGTACGATCACAGTGCAGGAAACCCTTGCCCCTGTTGGCTATACTTTGAACGGGGCGTATCTGGATAATTCCTCTGGACAGACCGTCTCTGACAGCAATGGCGTGGTACTTATGAATATCACTCAGAATGGAAATGGCGGCGTCGGGCGGTTGAACGGCGGCAACGAATACACCAAGCAGGATGTCGAAATCTACGGCGGTGTGCAGATCAATAAGCTGGACGCCGACACTGGCCTGAACGAAGCCTATTCCGGTGCGTCTCTGTCCGGCATGACCGTGGACATCATCAGCCGCAATGAGCTGTCCATCGATGTGAATGGCAAGACCTACAACAACGGCGAGGTCATCACCACGTTGACCACTGATTCCAACGGCCACGCGGCTACCACAAGCAAGTACCTGCCGTATGGCGACTATGAGCTGAAGGAGACCAAGGCTCCCGCAGGGTATGTCCTGCCAGACAATGCTTCTCAGCTTATTTCCATTAGCGAGGACAACAAGTTTGTCTCTCTCAATTTCAGCGATCCTATCATCCGCGGTGATTTTGAACTGAGAAAGATCGACATTGACTCTCAGCAGTCCATGGCCGATGTACTCTTTTCTATTACCAACGACACCACCGGTGAGACGCACCAGTTTATGACGGATGAGAACGGCGTCTTCTCCAGTGCAACTGAGTACAATGCCCATAGCCAGCACACCAATGCCGGCACCGTGGGTTCCGGCCTGTGGTTCGGTCAGTATGTGGCCGCAGATGGCTCTGTGAAGCAAATTCCCGTGGATGATGCCCGTGGTGCTCTGCCTTATGGCACCTACACCATTACTGAACTGCCCTGTGATGCCAACAAAGACTACATCATGTGGTCTGGCAAAATCACCGTCAGCCGTAACAATTTTGTTGTTGACCTGAAAGACGTTGAAAACTACCAGATGAGATTGTCCACCACAGCAAAGGACGAGGAGACAAACTCCCATTATGCCTCTTCCGTGGGCGAGATTACCATCCTGGATAATGTCCGCTATGAGAATCTGCTCAAGGATACACAGTATACCTTAGTCAGCGTTTTGATGAACAAGGCCACTCAGCAGCCTGTCCGTGACGCTGACGGCAACATTGTGAGCGCCACCCAGACTTTTGTCACGAAAACCCGCAGCGGACAGTTGGACATGGAGCTGACCTTTGACGCCACGCCTCTGGCGGGCGCTGATGTGGTCGTCTTTGAGTACCTGTATCTGGGCGACAAGGGCGATGTCTCTGGCAACGGCGCGGCGCTGAGCCATGCTGACATCAACGATGAGGATCAGACGATCCACCTGCCCAGGATCACCAGCAGTCTGCGGGATAAAGAGACCGGCACCAACATTTCCAATGCGGGTGAGATCACGCAGATCGACACAGTGACCTATGAGAATCTAAATCCCGGCAAGACTTATATAATGTCCGGTAAGCTGATGAACAAGGCCACCGGCCAGCCTGCCCTGGATGACAACGGCGACGAGATCACAGCGACAGCCAAGTTCAAGCCCACGGAGCCGAACGGCAGCGTTGATGTGACCTTTACTTTTACGGGATATACCCTTGTCGGTGAGACACTGGTGGCGTTTGAGACCCTCCAATATCGCGGCGATGACTGGGCGGTTCATGCAGACCTCAACGACGAGAACCAGACGATCTATATCCCCGCAGTCAACACTGAGGCGACTTCTAAGATCACCGGCGATCATATCGCCAAGGCAGAAAAAGATGCGCCGCAGATTGACCGGGTGACGCTGAGAAATCTGGTGGTCGGCAAGGAGTACACGCTGACCTCTGAGTTGATCGGAGTCCCGGATGAAGCCAAGCTGGCAGAAGCCAGCAAGACGTTTACTGCCACAGCTTCTGATATGGAGATCCTGATGGAGGTCACGCTGGATGCCTCTGAGCGCGCCGGAACAGAGACTGTGTTTTTGGAAACGCTGACCTACAACGGCGTCGTGGTCGGTGCTCATCGAGATCTCAATGACAAGGATCAGGCCATTGCGTTCCCTGAGATCTATACGACGGCGCTCGACGTAGAGAGCGGCACCCACAATGCCATGACTGACAGCGATGTGACAGTCAGAGACATTGTTCATTACAGCAGGCTGCTGGTGGGCAAGGAGTACACCGTCAACGGCACCCTGATGAACAAGTCCACCGGCGAGATCCTGCTGGATGCCGATGGTACCCCCGTTACCGCTGCCACTTCCTTTACGCCCAGCGAGTTGGACGGTTCCGTTGAGCTGACTTTCCATTTTGACGGTACCGGACTGGCCGGTGAGACCGTGGTGGCCTTTGAGACACTCAGCTTCAACGGCATTGAGATTGCCGTCCATGCAGATCTGGAGGATGAGGAGCAGAGCATCCACTTTGTCGAGCTGTCTACCGCCGCTGTTGAGACAAACTCCGGCGAGCACATTGCCATGGCCGCCCCGGATACTGAGCTGACGGATTACGTCACCATGAAAAATCTGATTGTCGGGCAGGAGTATCATCTGCGCTCCGAGTTTATAGCTAAGGCCACTGGCGAGACATTGGCCACGGTCGAAAAGGACTTTACGGCAACAGAAGAAACTATGACCGTCCCGATGGTAGTCAAGCTGGACACCACCGAGCTGGCCGGTTCCTCCGTGGTGTTCTTCGAGTCCCTGACCGCCAATGGTGTAGAGGTCGGTACGCATCGGGACATCGACGATGAGAACCAGACGATTGTGTTCCCGGAGATCCACACCACTGCACAGGATGTGGAGTTCGGCGGACATTACTCCATTGCCGACGGCGATGTGAGCATTCTGGATGTTGTGCATTACAAGGGGCTGCTCATTGGAAAGGAATATACTGTTTCCGGCACTTTGATGGTCAAATCCACCGACAAAGCCCTGTTGGATAAAGACGGCAATCCCGTGATGGCCAGCACCACCTTTACCGCCGAGCAGGCCAATGGCAGTGTAGAGGTCGTGTTCCGCTTTAATGGCTCTGCGCTGGCCGGAGATGCGGTCGTAGCCTTTGAGAGCTTGACCTATCAGGGCATTGAGATTGCGGCCCATATGGACATCAACGACGAAGAGCAGACAGTGTATTTCCCCGGCATTCATACCACAGCCATTGACAGTACCAGCAAAAGCCACAAGGCAACAGCATCCGGCACTGTGACTATTCTGGACACCGTGGATTACACCAACCTGATCCCAGGTCAGCTCTATACCGTAGTTGGTACGCTGATGGATAAGGCGACCGGTGACGCTCTGCTGGACAAGGACGGCAATCCGATCACCGCCAGCATGACTTTTACCCCGGCAATGGCCAACGGCAGTGTGGAGATGAACTTTGCCTTTGATGCAACAGGACTGGGCGGACATACTGTCGTCTTTGAGCGTGTCTATCTGGGCACTGATACCACGGTTCAGCCCGTCGCTGTGCACGAGGACATCAACGATGCAGACCAAAGCGTAGAGCTGGTGGAACTGCCCGTTGCACCCAAGACGGGCGACACGGCAGCTCCGATGCTGGTTGGTATGCTGTTGCTGGCATCGACATCAGGTCTTGCGGTGCTGGTGCGCATCAAGCGACGTATGCACTAAAGCAGATTAAAAGCAAAAAAAGCCAGCGGCACTGATTTTCAGTGCCGCTGGCCGCAATAGTTGTAAAGAATGATTTGTTATGATAAGATTTTAGTAAGCGCTACCCACACGGTCGCGGTTAGCCCTCTTTTCTAAGGAGGGCAGCTTCTGTCCTCCATATCCTGAAACAGGAAAGGAGGGCTGCCCTATGAGTACATCCGAAGTTTTTCAGCTTTGTCTTGTCATCATTGGCATTTGTGAACTGTTCATTCAGATTACAAAAAAGAAGTGACCGCCTTGCCTGCAAGCTGTGACGGACACTTCTAATCATAGCAAGGGCTAACCGTTGCCGGGTAGCGCCCTTTCTATCTAATATTATATGCAGGTCCCCCGAACCTGTCAAGCGGCGGAATCAGGGGTATAGCGGCGAACTCTCCTGTTGAGAGTTTGCCGCTTTTTTTCTGCCGAATATGAGAAATGGGAGAGGAGGAAATATGACGGAGAAAAAATCAAAATTCGAGGACATCACAAAATTGTACTTTGACACAAAAGCGCGTATGATCGTGCCAGAGAACTGGATGCGGTTCCTCGATACCGCCGGTCAGAATTACCGTCTGCCCTTTGATGAGCAGGTATTGGTTTTTGCCCAGCGGCCAGACACCACGGCACTTCTGACGACACAGGACTGGAATCGGCGCTTTGGTCGATGGGTCAACCGTGGCAGCGTGGGTATTGCGGTGCTGGATTTGAGCAATCCGGGCATCGGACGGCTGAAATATTACTTTGATATTGCGGATACCCACACCTGTAAGTATTCCAGGCTGGTGCCGGTCTGGCGGCTTCTGCCGGAGTTCCAGCAGACGGCCATTGACGCGCTAGAGGCCAGTTTCGGGCCGCTGGACACATCCTCAATGCTTATGGCAGTCTGGGGTTCAGCGCAGAAGATCCTCGAGGACAACTTTGACCGCTACTGGGAGATGCTGCTGGCTGTCAAGGACGAGAGCCAGCTTGCGGACGTGCCGGAACTGGCACTACGCCAGAACTACCGGGATCTGCTGGAGCTGAGCGTGGTGTACTGCACCGCCCACCGGTGTGGGCTTGACACCAGTCGCTTTATCCGGGTAGATGACTTTGCGCCCATTGCGCAGTTTAATACATTGGAAGCTGTCAACGGGCTGGGCGTCCCCACGGTCAGCATGACACGGACAGCGCTGGACGCCATTGCGCCGGAGATGCGCCTGCTGTATCGGCGCTGGGAACTGGAGCATCAACATGAGCAGGACAACACTGAAAGGAGTGCGGATAACAATGGCAGAGCAGGAGACGATGGTGCGCGTGGTGAACGGACGGGAGATCCACTATCAGATGGTGAACGGGTACTGGCTCCCGGCGCTGGAGTACCCGGAGCCGAAGCAGGAGCTGCACCTGAATCAGTGGGGCCGAGCACACATGAGGTATCTGGAGGAGCAGGAGCCGCTGCGCCGGACGAATCTGGCGACCAGCGGGGAGCTGCCGAACTACCTGACGGAGCTTCAGAATCAGGCGGAGAACATGATGGAGGGCATCGTGGAACACCTGATACAGCAGGAGGGCGTGACGGAGGAACTAAAACGTCAGGATCAGATGGAGTGGGTACGCCGGATGGAGAGCATCCAGAACCGGGCACGGGAAGTCGTGATGGCCGAGGTGATCTGCCAGTAATCCCGTCCCCGGAGGAACAGCAAAACAGCATAGCAGAAATGCAGGAGGAAGCAGAGACCGCTTCCTCCTTTGCTTTTTCCCAAGCTGACGTAGACGAGGCTCTGCGGCGCGGTACGCTGATCGAGGGCGGAATATATCGGATCGTCTATCATCTGACGCATCAGGAAAGCAAAAAGGAAACGGCCCGGATGCTGGCTGAAGAATTTGGCATCGGCGGCTACAGCCACACTTTTTCTGACGGTGTGCAGGGCTGGGTCGACTTTAATGGTAAGGGGCTGCGGCTGCGCACTGGTGAAACACAACTGAATCTTTCCTGGGCGAAGGTCGGCGACCGGATCAGAACGCTCATCCGTGACGGGTATTACTTGACGGGAGAAGAAAAAGACGGCTATGACGCCTGGTTAGAGCAGGAGCACCCCGGCGAACATGAGCCAGAGCAGATCAGCATCACCGACTTGCCGACTGCCCCCGTCAGTACCGCGCAGAATTATCACATCACCGGTGATAACCCTGTCGGCCCACCCAGTGAGCGCTACAAGCACAACGTGGCCGCCATCCGGCTGCTGCACACACTGGAGGCTGAGAATCGTCAGGCAATGCCGGAAGAACAAGCCGTACTGGCGCAATATGTCGGCTGGGGTGGTCTGGCCGACTGCTTTGATGAGCGGCACAGCCGTTATCTGGAGCTGAAAGCCCTTCTCACTGATACGGAATATGCCGCCGCCAGAGAATCCACTCTGACGGCCTTTTTCACGCCGCCAACAGTCATTCAAGCCATCTATCAGGGACTTGAAAATCTTGGATTTCAGACCGGCAATATCCTTGAGCCGAGCTGTGGTGTGGGCAGCTTCATGGGACTGCTCCCGGAGCAGATGCGCAGCAGTCGGTTTACCGCCGTCGAGCTGGACAGCATTTCCGGGCGCATCGCCCAACAGCTCTACCCAGAGGCACACATCATGGTGCAGGGGTACGAGAGTACTGGTCTGCCGGACGATTATTTTGATGCCGCCGTTGGCAACGTGCCCTTCGGGCAGTTCAAGGTGACGGATCTGCGTTATAAAAACCAGAACTGGTACATCCATGACTATTTCTTCGGAAAATCACTTGATGCAGTTCGCCCCGGCGGCGTAATTGCCTTTATTACCAGCAAGGGGACGCTGGACAAGGAGAACCCCGCCGTGCGCCGCTACATTGCCCAGCGGGCGGAGCTGCTGGGTGCGATCCGGCTGCCCAATGATACCTTTAAGAGCGCAGGCACCAAGGTAACGTCAGACATCATCTTCCTGCAAAAGCGGGAGTGCCCAGTTGAGATCGAGCCGGACTGGGTGCACCTCGGCATGGACGAGAATGGCGTCCCCATGAACTCCTACTTTGTCGAACACCCGGAGATGATCTTGGGCAAGATGCAGATGGTTTCCGGCCCTTACGGCCCGGAGAGTGCCTGCCTGCCCAGAGAGGGTGCAGACCTTGCCGAGCTACTTTCAGAGGCGGTTGCCCATATCAAAGGCCACGTCTCCGACCGGGAATTGACTGAGATTGACATGCCGACAGCTGAAATTGAAACGCCTCTGCCTGATCCGAGTCTGAAAAATTACAGCTATTGCGTGGTGGACGATGAAATTTACTTCAAGGAGAATGGCCGCCTGATGCCGGTGGAGCTGACCGCAGTCGGTGAAGCGCGGGTCAAGGGTATGGTGGCCATCCGGGACTGTGTGCAGCAGCTCATCCGGTTGGAGACCGAGGACTATCCGCTGGAGCAGATCCAGAGTCAGCAGAAGCAGCTCAACGAGCTGTATGATGCTTTCTCCGTCAAGTACGGCGCGCTGAGTTCCCGTCCCAATGCCCAGGTCATGCGGGAGGATGCCAGCTATCCACTCCTGGCTTCGCTGGAAAACATAGACGAACAAGGGCACTTCATCAGCAAGGCGGACATCTTCTCAAAGCGCACGATCAAACCGGTGCTCCGGCATGACAGTGTGAGCACCGCCGCCGATGCGCTGGAGGTCTCCATGGCCGACTGGGCACGGGTGGATATGGATTATATGTGCCAGCTCACCGGCAAACCGGAGTCGGAACTCTACGCAGACCTTCATGGCGTTGTGTTTTTGAATCCAGACTGGGAAGAAGGGCGCAATCTCGATAAATACCTGACGGCGGACGAATATCTCTCCGGCGCAGTGCGTCAGAAGCTGCGCCTCGCAAGGCTCAAGGCCGAGACTGAGCCGGAAGTGTACGGTGTCCATGTGGCGGCGCTGGAAGCGGTACAGCCCAAAGATCTTGAGCCGACCGAGATCAGCGTCCGGCTGGGGGCAACGTGGCTCCCGGAGGATGTGGTGGAGCAGTTTGGTTTTGACCTGTTCAAGACGCCGTTCTACGTCCAGTACAAAATGCACGTCCGGTTCGAGCCTTACACTTCCGCGTGGCGGATCGAGGGCAAATCCATGCAGTTTAATGATGTCCGCGTAAACAGCACATATGGTACGAGCCGCATCAATGGCTGGGAGATACTAGAGCAGACGCTGAATTTAAAGGACGTCACTATCTACGACTACTATGAGTCGGACGGCAAGAAAAAGGCAGTCATGAATGCCAAGGAGACCACGCTGGCCAGAGGTAAGCAGGAGGAGATACGCCAACAGTTTGCAGACTGGATCTGGGCTGACCCGGAGCGTAGGGAGCGGCTGTGCACCCTGTATAATGAGCAGTTCAATTCCACCAGAGCGCGGGAATATGACGGAGGTTTTCTGGAGTTCGTGGGTATTAACCCGGAGATCAAGCTGCGGCCTCATCAGGTCAATGCCATTGCCCGCGTCCTGCTGGGCGGCAACACGCTGCTGGCCCATGTCGTGGGTGCTGGTAAGACCTACGAGATGGTGGCTGCGGCCATGGAGTCCAAACGGCTGGGACTGTGCCACAAAAGTATGATAGTTGTTCCCAATCACCTGGTGGAGCAGTGGGCCACGGAGTGGATGCAGCTCTATCCGGCGGCTAATATTCTGGTGGCGCATAAGCGCGACTTTGAGAAGCAGCACCGCCGCGCTTTTTGCGCCAGAATTGCCACCGGGGACTATGATGCGGTGATCTTAGGCCACAGCCAGTTTGAAAAGATCCCGCTGTCTCTGGAACGCCAGCGGCGCACGTTGGAGGAGCAGCTGGATGAGATCATGGACATGATCGTGTCGGCCAAGAGCCGCACGGGCGGTAATTTCAGCGTCAAACAGCTGGAGCGTGAGAAGAAAAGTGTGGAGGCCAAGCTGAAAAAGCTGAACGATCAGAGCCGCAAGGACGATGTGCTCACCTTTGAAGAGTTAGGTGTGGATCGTCTCTTTGTGGACGAGGCGCACTACTTTAAGAATTTGGCTGCATTTACGAAGATGCACAACGTGGGCGGCATCAGCCAGACGGAGGCGCAGAAAAGTTCTGACCTCTACATGAAGTGCTGCTATATGGACGAGCTGACCGGCGGTCGGGGCATCATCTTTGCCACAGGTACGCCCATCAGCAATACCATGGTGGAGATGTACACCATGCAGCGCTATTTGCAAAATGATACGCTGCGTCGGCGCGGCATCTCCAATTTTGATGCCTGGGCATCCACCTTCGGCGAGACAGTCACCGCCACGGAGCTTTCGCCCACCGGCACTGGCTACCGGGCAAAGACCCGGTTCGCCAAGTTTTACAATTTACCGGAGCTGATGCAGATGTTCCGGGAGGTGGCGGACATCCAGACGGCTGATATGCTCCAGCTGCCTGTGCCGGAGGTGGAGCGTCAGACGTTCGTTTTAAAACCATCTGAAGAACAGCAGCGCATGGTAGCTGAACTGGGCGAGCGCGCAGAACGCATCCACAGCAATGCAGTCAGCTCCAGCGAGGACAATATGCTGCTCATCACCAACGACGGGCGCAAGCTGGCGCTGGATCAGCGCCTGATAGACCCGCTGCTGCCCGCCAGCACTACCGGAAAGAGCGCCGCCTGTGCGGCCAATGTCTACGCTATCTGGCTGGACAGCGCGGAGCAGCGATCAACCCAGCTAGTATTTTGCGATCTCTCTACGCCGGGAGACGGCTTTAACATCTATGATGACCTCAAAGACCAGCTTGTCGCCCGAGGTATTCCAGATGATGAAATTGCCTTCATCCACTCTGCCAAGACAGAAGGGCAGAAGCAGACGCTGTTCGGCAAGGTCAATGCCGGACAGGTGCGGGTGCTCATCGGCTCCACATTTAAAATGGGCGCGGGTACGAACGTCCAGAAGCGGCTCATCGCACTCCACCATCTCGATTGTCCATGGCGGCCCTCCGACCTCCAGCAGCGAGAGGGGCGCATCGTGCGCCAGGGCAACGAAAACCCGTCCGTGCGCATATTTACATACGTCACCGAGGGTACGTTCGACGCCTATCTCTACCAGATGGTGGAGTCCAAGCAGAAATTTATTGGCCAGATCATGACCAGCAAAAGCCCAGTACGCTCTGCGGAGGACGTGGACGAGCAGGCGCTCAACTATGCGGAAATCAAGGCACTGTCCAGCGGCGATGAACGTATCAAGGAGAAAATGGACTTGGATGTGGAGGTGGCCAAGCTGAAGCTGATGAAGTCCAGCCATCTGTCCCAGCGGTTTGCGCTGGAGAATAAGATCAATAAGGAGCTGCCTCTCAGCATCGTTTCCTGGGAGGAGCGCGTGCGAGGCTATCAACAGGATGTGGCAATGGCTGCGGCTCATGCCATCCCGGATGAGAATAATTTCTACGGGATGGTCGTGCAGGGCCGGAGCTATACCGACAAAAAGTCGGCTGGTGTGGCACTGCTTACCGCCCTCGGTCACGGACTGGGCAAAGAAATCGTCACTCTGGGCAGCTACCGGGGCTTTGAGCTTCAGGCCAGCGTCAATGTATTCGGTGAGACGGAGAACTGTCTGTGCGGCGCACTGCGCCATTCCGTTGTGCTGGGTACAGACATTTGGGGCAATTTCATGCGTCTGGACAACCTGATCAAGAACCTACCGGACGGTCTGGCCACGGCGGAACAGCGCCTGCAAAATACCCGGGCACAGCTTGAGCAGGCCAAGGAGGAGGTCAAAAAGCCCTTTCCGCGTGAAGAAGAATTGCGTCAAAAACAGGCGCGGCTCAATGAGCTGAATATTGCGCTGAATCTGGACAGGCCGGAAAGTGAGATGGTCGATACCGGAGAACCGGAAGCAGCTCCCAAACAACGTTGTAAGGATGTGTTGGAACGATAGCAGTTTAACTCAAAAAAAGATTGACACCATATATGACACCACATATAATATGGATAGGAGGTGTGGTGATGTCCAAATGGGATAAACTATTGGCAAGGATATGCACATTGTCTAAGGATCTTCGGTTTGATGAATTAAGAAAAGTCCTGGAGAGCTATGGTTACATCATGTCCGCACCGAGAGGCGGAAGCAGCCATTATACCTTCCGAAAAGAAGGGTGCAATCCAATCACGATACCAAAGCACGAACCAATAAAGAAGGTTTATGTTGAGATGGTGCGTCAAGTTGTCGAAAGTGAGGCGAGTAACAATGCGTACACTGAATGAGTATCTGAAATTGCCTTACAAGCTGGAAATTGTAGAAGATAAGGATGAGGGCGGCTTTGTAGCCTCCTATCCTGATCTGCCCGGTTGTATTTCCTGCGGTGAAACAGTGGAGAGTGCCGTGGCGAACGCCCGTGATGCCAAGAAGGCATGGCTGGAGGCGGCGCTTGCGGACGGCGTGGCCATTGCCGAACCGGACAGCCTAGAGGACTATTCGGGACAGTTCAAGTTGAGAATTCCCCGCAGCCTCCACCGGTCGCTGGCAGAACATTCAAAGCAGGAGGGCATCAGTATGAACCAGTACTGTTTGTATCTGCTGGCCAAGAACGATGCGGCTTTTTCCAGATAAAAAGGAATATGGTTAGATGAAAAGGTAAGCTCACCATGCGGTGTGCTTACCTTTTTTCTGTTCAGCTATCGTTGTGTTGGTATCGAGGCCTAAAAGACGACGTGCATCTTCTGCACTGTAAGCATCCGCACAAGTATCGCCCTTTTCAAGTGCGCGGCACAGTTGCTCCATCGCATGAGCGGTAGAATCGGCTTCAATTTTGGTTAAGTGTTTTTCCTTATTCATAGTATACCACCCGTTTATAGAAACATTGTAACACTAATTTCCGCAAAGTGAAACGCAGAAGGAGGGAAACTTATGGAAGAAAGAGAAACCATTTTTATCGACGACGAGACGCTGACACCAGAGGAATGGGAGGCGATGACCGGTGAGCAGACCAAAGAACAGGGATGAATACCGGCAGGTGCTGGCAGACGAGTTCGCCCACGTTCTGGAGAAACACGGGTTAGAGTGGACACGGGAGTGGACGCTGTCTGCCGGTTCTATTCCGCCCTATAATGCGGTTACAAAGTCCAGATACCGGGGCAGCAATGCCTTTTACCTTTCCATGCTCTGCATGGTCAAGCACTACAATGACCCGCGCTGGGTGACAATGGTGCAGATCATGGACAAGTCCGGCAAGTACCATCCCGGCCAGAAGTGGCACCTGCAAGCAGGGTCTAAGGCTGTGTGGGTCGAATACTGGTATCCATATGATCTTATAGAGAAGAAAGCCTTAACGTGGGAACAATACAAAAAGGCGCTGACGCAGGACGGACGCAGTGAAGATGAGTTTCGGCTCTCCACCCGGTATACGCCAGTGTACAACGCCAGCATGGTGGATGGAATGCCGCCGCTGAAGCAGAAGGAAATCACGTATGAGGAGATCCAGCCGGACGCGCTGATCGAAAGGCTGTCCGAAAATATGGGCGTGCCCATCCACAACGACGGCGGCGACAGCGCTTTTTACCGCCCTGCTGAGGACGCCATCCACCTGCCGGAAGCAAAACAATTTGAATCTGAATATGCCTACAATGCCACCGCACTCCATGAGCTGGCTCATGCGACCGGCCATCCATCCCGGCTGAACCGGGATCAGAGCGGCGGCTTTGGTTCACCGGAATACGCCTATGAAGAACTCATCGCTGAGATGACGGCTTGCTTCATGGGCGTTTCTCTTTGTGCCGAGGCATCACAGCGCCACATCGAAAACCATAAGGCATACGTTCAGGGCTGGATCCAGTCCATCCGGGATAAGCCGGAGACGCTGATCCACGCGATCAAAGATGCCCAGTATGCGGCAGATTTTATGGACTACAAGGCAGAAATAATTTCCCTGGCGGAGTATGAAAAGCGGCGCGGCCATGTAATGGAGGTGCCAAAGCAGCAGGTAGAACGAGAGTTATCTCAACATATTTCTGTATTGGGACGCATCAGCCAAAAGGATACTGAGGTAGTCTATCTGGGGCGGGAATCTGAGCTGGACAGAGCTTATTACTTTATGGCCGAATCACTAAACTTCATGACGCTGGCCCATATCACAGAACACGCTGACCACTACGTTATTATCGCCCCTAAAGCACATCTGAGTGTTGATTGGATGGATAAACACAATATTGAATTCTGGAAATTGAACAGGGAGATCACGATGGAGAAAGCGCGTGAACTTGCCCGACAGCTGGGATGTGCGGAGGAGCTTTCTGTTTATAACCGGCCACAAAAAATGACGAAAAGAAGAAATATGATGGAGCGGTAAAGCGGTACATTATTTAAAAATGTGCATTCCAGCAACTTCCATGCACAAAGTTGAGCAAGCATCGTGGATGTACTCCCATCAGCATGAGAGCACATCCACCCTTGTTAGGGGGATGCCCCCTAAAACCCCCGTACAGAACAGAATATGAGGTGAACTGTTTTGAGAAAAAGAAGCGTGAAAATACAACTGTACTTGAATGAAAAGGAGACAGCGGCTCTGAACCGCCGCGCTCAGCAGAGCGGTCTCAGCCGATCGGTCTATCTGCGCTCGTTGATCAATGGACGGATACCGAGGCCGTTGCCGCCGCTAGAATATCAACTGTATTTGAACCAGTTGGCGGAGTTAAAGCATATTGTACTGGAGATGCGGGATGAGCTTGAGTATTGCGGGGAGAAACCTGAGGCGGAACAGCTGAATGAGATCCGACAGATCCTGCTTTTGCAGATGCGCAATGTAAGTGCCGTCGAAGGGAGATGTGAAAAATGAGCGGAGCGCTTGGGGTATTGGCTGTGCTGGGGGCGGCAGTTGTGTTGATCCTCTATGCTTGCATTGCGGTCAATGCTCGCTCTGATGATCGTGACGATGATCCGCCGTGCCAGTGACCAGCCTGTGGCGGGTCAAGGGAGATATGGGTGCTGTACTTGACTATGCATCAGATGAGAAAAAGACACTCTACAAGAAGATGGATCAGAAAACAGTGGCAGAGACGATGGAGCAGCAGGGTGGAACGGAAGGTGAGATTCAGATCCATGACCTCCATGCCGTAGCCGATTATGCCATGCGCGGCAATGCGACCGTATGGAAGGATGAGAACGGTGTGCCTTGCAGACTGGTCACTGGCATCAACTGTGAACCGGAACTCGCAGTGGAGCAGATGCGGGAGACTCAGCGGAGATTCCAAAAGACGGGCGGCACCATTGCGTATCACGGCTATCAGAGTTTCAGTGCCGGAGAGGGGCCGCCGGATGTCATTCATAAGATCGGAGTAGAGACTGCACGCCGCCTGTGGGGAGAGCGTTATCAGGTGCTGGTCACGACCCATGTAGACCATGTGGAGCATCTGCACAATCATTTTGTCGTGTGCGCCGTGTCCTTTGTGGACGGTAAAAAGTATTACCGCAGTGTGAAGGACTATTACGCACTGCGGCGGGCGTCAGATGAACTGGCACGGCAATATGGCTTTTCGGTGCTGGAGCAGCCGCAGGTAAAGGGCGGTGTTGCGCGGGACTATACACCGGGGCGCATATCATGGCGGAAGATCGTAAAGGCAGATGTGGACGAAGCCGTGACACAGGCCAGAACGGAGGAGCATTTCTATGCGCTGCTTCGAGCAAAGGGCTATGCCCTCAAGACGGCAGGTAAGGATGTGTCCGTCAGGGCGCCGGGAGCACAGGGATTTCTGCGTCTGGAGCGCAATTTTGGCCCCCAATATTCCAGACAAGTCCTCCGACGCCGCATTTTGGAGGGGACAATTCCCCCACAGAAAAAACTGCCTCAGAGGCTGTGCTGTCGCGGCAGTCCCAAGAAGGTTCAGCGATACCACGGCATTCAAGCCCTATATCTACGCTACTGTTTCCTGCTGGGAGCAATTCCAAAGCGGCGGAGAAAGGCTATGGCGCGGGTCAGTCCGGCTTTAAAAGCAGATGTTTTAAAGATGAACCGCATTGCGGCGCAGACCCGAATGCTGTGCCGCAATCAGATCTGCTCCAAACTCGATTTGGAGCAGTGTATGGCAGAGTTTTCTCAAGGCCTGGATGCGCTGGCCGCACAGAGAGCCGAGCTGCGCAGGATACAGAGAACGGCCTCGGCAAGTCAGGAAAGGCAGACTCAAATTGCTGCACTGACCGGGCAGATCAGCCGACTGCGCAGAGAGCTGAAACTCTGCGATGAAGTATGGCATCAAACCGAGGCGGTGCAGAGAAAGGTGCAGGACGAATACCGACAACCTGTTTCAAAATGCAGGACAGATCATTTGGAACGATAGGAGGAAAATCAAGATGGAAGCAGCATCACAGGCGGCAGATCAGGTGGTCAGATTGACACTGGAGGGCGTGGAATATGCCATTCGGTTGACAGGTAAGACTGCTGTGCACACAGCCGCGCTGGCGGCGGCGCTTGGAAAGCTGGCCGCAGAAAAACACACCAGTAAAGGTGCTCAGCGCCTTGCGGCCATGCTCAAGAGTGGACGAGAACTGACGGTGTTCAGCGTACCGGAACAGCGACTGAAGGAATTTGCACAGGAGGCTAAGCGCTATGGCGTTACTTACTGCGCACTGCGGGACAGTAAGGTGCAGGACGGTGTGGTAGATCTGTTGGTGCGTGCGGAGGATGCGCCGAAAATCAACCGTATTGTTGAGCGCTATGGCATTGTGCGGCCAGAACAGGAGCTGCCGCAAAACCCTTCCCGAGACCGGGTGCCCAGCACGCCCGGTCAGGAAAAGCAGTGCCGGGAAGATACGAGCCAGGGACGTCACTTCTCGCATGGCTCCGAGAACAGCGATGAGCGACCGTCACTCATTGAACGCTTGGACGAAATTGCCCAGCAACAGCATCAGACCAAGGAGCCGAGACACCGCGTGCGCGATAGAGGAGAGCGGTAAATGAGACAGAAAAAGAATGGGCGCAGTCAAACTGCTGCCATGCTGATGCTGGCGGTGCCAGTTATCTGGCTGGCATTGCGCAGTGCACCCTACGCATCCGGTGGATTGCCGGAGATCTTTGCCCATCTGAGTGAGATTTCAGCCCAGCCATTTCAGATCACTTTTTGTGCGGAGAGCATCCGTACAGCGCTGGTGTGTCTGCTGATTTATGGACTGGGCTGCATCTACTTTTATGCCACCCGGCACAATTACCGTCGTGGCGAGGAACATGGTTCCGCGAGCTGGGGTGATGCAGCAAAGCTCAACCGCAAGTATCAGCAGAAACCGCTGGAGCGCAATCGCATCCTGACCCAGAATGTGCGGCTCGGCATTCAGACTCAGACACATGGGCGTAATCTAAATACCGGGGTCATTGGCGGCACCGGTGCGGGCAAGACCCGTGGGTATGCTATGCCAAATCTGCTTCAGGCCAACTGCTCTTATGCCGTCACGGATCCGAAAGGGGAACTGCTGCGCAGCTGTGGCAGTTTTCTGGAACGACAGGGCTATCGTGTGGTGGTGCTGGATCTCATTCATATGGATCAGAGCCACTGCTACAACCCGTTTGAGTATCTGGAGAACGAAAATGATGTTCAGCGTTTGGTGACAAATTTCTTTCGGGCGACCGGAAATAAGAATGGTGTCAGCGGTGACAATCAATTCTGGGAGGATACAGCGCAGATGTATCTGATGGCCATGATCTTTCTGCTGCTGGAACAGGCTCCGCCGGAGGAACAAAATTTTGCCTCGGTGCGCGAGTTGGTTACCCGGGATATGGTGCAGGATGAGGATGACATGGGGATGGGTGCGGCAGAGCCGTCACCTGTGGCAGTCCTTTTCTATCAGATCGAATGCGAAAGGCCGGATAGCACTGCATTGAAATACTATAAGGATTGCCATACCAGCGCGGGCAAAACGATGAAGTCCATCCAAATCTCACTGCTGGCCCATCTGAACAAGTTTAACTTAAAGGCGGTGGCTGATCTGACGAGAGTGGACGAGCTGCACTTGGAGCGCATGGGCGAGGAGAAAACGGCATTGTTCTGTGTTATCCCGGACAACGACACCAGCTTTAATTTCCTGGTATCTATCCTCTATACCCAGCTCTTCCAGATGTTGTTTCGGTCAGCAGACGACAAATACGGCAGCAGCCTGCCCATTCCGGTGCACTTTTTGCTTGACGAGTTTGCCAACATTGCGCTGCCAAGTGACTTTGAAAAGGTGCTGTCTGTTATGCGCTCCCGCAATATCTCTGTCAGTATTATCTTGCAGGCACTGAGCCAGCTCAAGCAGCTCTACAAGAATTCGTGGGAGATTATTCTGAGCAATCTTGACGAACTGCTCTATCTGGGCAGTTCTGAGGTCAGTACCCATGAGTATATTTCTAAGCGGCTGGGCAAGGAGACAATCGACACAAATTCCTATGGTCGAAGCCGGGGCCGCAGCGGTAGTTATAGTACAAACTATCAGCAGACGGGCCGGGAGCTGCTGACACCTGATGAGATTGGACGGCTGGACAATCGACAGGCCATTCTTTTTATTCGCGGCGAAAAGCCAGTGATGGACAGCAAATTTGTACTGGAACGCCATTCAAATGCCAAGCAGATGAATGCGCCGCCCTATCAGCACGGGACCGCGCCGCTGGCAGAGGGTACCTTGACAGTTTTGAACCAGGCCATAACAGAACAAGAACAGGTCGAGCTTCTATCTGAGTCGGAGATAGAAGCTCTTTTTGATTTTCGGGAGGAATCTCAACATGAATAAGAAAAGACTTTCTACGATTTTTCGCACAGCAGGCATGGCCGGAGCGTTGATCCTGATACTGGCCATTCCGGCATTTGCCGAAGGCAACGAGGTGACAACGGTCTTGACTAATTTGGTCACGATGGTGTTTGACATTTTGCGCCTTGTCGGTGTGTTGGCTTGCATCTGGGGTATTGTCCAGTTTGCCATGAGTTTCAGCAGCCACGACCCAAGTCAGCGCATCTCATCCGTACTGTTTCTGGCCGGTGGCCTTATTTTTGCTTTTCTGAAGAATATCCTTACTGCCATCGGCGTCTCCATCTGAGCACAAAGCCATGGGAGACAGTATTATCAATTCGCTCCAATCCGCACTCTCCTTGTGGAACGAAAAACTAAGCGAGCTGTTTTCGATGCTCACCACCACCCCGGAGGAGTTCCGGGGTGGTGCCATCTGGTCAATCATCCTGAAGGTATTTGACTCCATGTCGGCGGTCGGTCTGGCTCTGGTGACGCTCTGCTGGTTTGCCGGAGTTATCAAGACCGTGGACACCTTCACAGAGCTGAAACGCCCGGAGGTGGCAGTCAAGGTGATCGTTCGGCTGATCCTGGCCCAGTACGTTGTCGCCAACGCGCTGGAGCTTATAAAACAGTTTATATCGCTGGCCTGCGGCATCGTGGCTAACATTATGACCGCTTCCGGCTTTTTGGTGGAGGATGGTCTGGTTCTGCCGGAGGAGATCATCAGTGTTGCGCAGAATGTCGGCGTTATCAGCGGACTGGGCGCGTGGATCGTAGCGCTTATCTGTATGTTGGTCATCACTGTACTCAGCTTTATTATTCTGCTGACGGTATATGGCCGCTTTTTCAAAATTTTCATTTACACCGCACTCGCACCCATTCCACTGGCGGGCTTTGCCGGTGAGCCGACCAGCGGAATGGGCCGGAGCTTCGTGCGTTCCTATCTTGCCGTGCTGATGGAGGGCGCGGTGATCCTGCTGGCCTGTGTGATCTACTCCGCCTTTGCGGCCTCGCCGCCGGTGATCGACCCGGATGCCAGTGCGCAGACTATGATTTTTACTTATATGGGTCAGCTCATCTTCCAGATGCTGATTCTGGTGGCGACCATCCGCGGTGCTGACAGAATTGCCCGGGAAGTGACCGGCCTGTGATAGAAGGGAGACAACAGAATGAACGATGAAATCGGCCCGGATCTGCGGGAGATCAGTGAAACGATCTGGTTTGGATTAAATATGAGACAGCTTATATCCAGTGTGACAGGCATTGTGCTGGCCGTTATGATCTGGATGCTGTGCCGGGACAGACTGGGCCAGCAGTATACCAGCTGGCTGTGCTGTGCCGCCGTTGCGCCCTGTGCGTGCATCGGCTTTGTCAAGGTGCAGGGTCAGCCCTTTGAGCGGTTTGCGCTCTCATGGCTGAAATTTGCGTTCCTGGAGAGCAAGGAGCTGCCATTCAGGTCGAATGACATCAATGTGAAGCTGCTGTCAAAGCGGCGTGAGAAGCTGAAAGTGGAAGAAGGCGATGCAGATGAAAACGCTAAAGATGTACGCAAAGTCGGATAAGGAGCGCTATCGCCCTGCCCGTAAAGTACAGGACATCATTCCAATTCAAAAAATCTGGGCAGACGGTGTCTGCCAGATCGGCAAGGATCAGTACAGCAAGGTGTGGCGGTGCAGTGACATCAACTATCAGATGGCGTCGGACGATGAGCGGGAGCTGTTCAATGCACAGTATCAGGCGCTCCTGAACAGTCTGGAGTCTGGGTGCTCTGCCAAGGTCGCGGTGATGAACCGGCGTATGGATCGGGCGCGGTTTGAACGGGATGTGCTGCTGCCGGAACAGGGCGACAGCAATGATGTGTACCGTCGAGAGCTGAATGACGTGTTGCTGGAGGAGACCAACGGCGGCACCGGCATCGTGCAGGAGCGCTATATCACAGTCAGTCTGCGCCGGAAAACCGTAGAGGAGGCCCGCCGTGCCTTGCAGCGCATCGGGGCCGCACTGTTTGCCAGATTGAATGACATGGGCAGCTACTGCGAGGAGCTGGACGCCGGTGAACGGTGCCGTATCCTCCACGACTTTTTTCGGGAGGGTGAGGAGTCGTCATACCACTTTGACCTCGCCGAGATGCAGGAACAGGGCTATGATTTCCGAGACTACATCTGCCCGGACAGTGCCTATCATGCGGCAGACTATCTGATGCTGGGCAATCAGTATGTCCGGGTGGAGTGGATCAAGCAGTATGCCAATAAGTTGAACGACACGTTTCTGTATGAACTCATGGAACTGGATAACAAGATGTTTGTCACGGTGGATATGGTGCCCATCGCCAATGACGATGGTGTGCGCATCGTGGCCAACAAGCTGGACGGCATTGAGGCCGACATTGGTCGGCTGGGCCAGCGGCAGATCCGCAATGATATTATCACCAGCTCTGTTCCCTATGAGCTTGAGAAGAAAGAGCGTGACGCCCGCAAGGATCTGGATGCCTTGCAGAGCAAGGATAAGCGTATGTTCCTCTGCTGGATCCTTGTGGTACATACGGCATCCAGCAAGGAGCAGCTGGATGCAGATACGGAATCTCTGCGCTCTCGAGCGGCGGAGAGCAGCTGTCAGCTGGGTGTGCTGCGCTATCAGCAGATGGACGCGCTGAAATCCGCACTGCCCGTCGGCGTAAGAAAGCTGGATGTGATGCGCACCATGAAAACGGACGCGCTGGCGTTGTTCATGCCCTTCCGGGCGCAGGAGGTGCAGGACAAGGGCGGCATCTGGTACGGCCAGAACGCCATCTCCGACAACCTGATCCTGATCGACCGTGACAAACTGAAAAACCAGTCTGCCATTGTGACCGGTGTTCCCGGTGCGGGTAAGTCCGTCATGCTGAAGGAGATGATTGCCCAGCTCTATCTCACCACACAGGATGATATTCTCATCTGCGATCCTGAGAGCGAGTACGGCAGACTTGCCCGACATCTGGGCGGCGAGGTGATCCGCATTGCGGGCAACTCCACGAACCATATCAATCCTCTGGATATGGAGGAGGGCTATGGAGACGACGGCAGTGACCCCTTGCAGGATAAGGTGGAGTTTGTCACAGCGCTCTTTGAGGAGCTAGCCCGTGGGCATAAGGTGGACATCAGTTGGCCGAAGGCCCAGTCCATTCTTGACCGCGCCTGCAAGGAGATCTATGAGCAGTACCAGCGCGGCGGGGCGGTGCCCACATTGACGGTGCTGCGGGAACAGCTTTTTCAGCAGGACGATACAGTTGCAGACGAATTGGCCGTCTATCTGGAGCGCTTTACGACTGGTACGCAGGGCGTTTTTGCCCATGAAACCAACGTGGACACCAGCAATCGCATGATTGTCTACGACATCATGGGTTTGGGCGAGCAAATGAAAACGCTTGGCCTGCTGGTGGTGACGGATGCCATTATCAACCGCGTTACCCGCAACTGGCGGCACGGCAAGCGCACTCATATCATTATTGATGAGTTCCACGTCATCTTCCAGAATCATCAGTCCGCCATCTTTTTTGATTCCGCATGGCGGCGCTTCCGAAAGCGCGGCGGTTATCCAACTGCCGCCACGCAGAACGTGGACACCCTGCTGGCCCATGACGAGAGCCGAGCTATGCTGTCCAACTCCGAGTTCCTGGTGCTGCTCAGTCAGGCGGACAACGACCGCAAGCGGCTGGGTGAACTGCTGGACATCCCGGAAAATCAGCTGCGCTTTGTGCGTAATGTGCCGTCCGGAAACGGCCTGCTCAAATACGGCAACAGCATGATCCCGTTCCGCAACGAGTTCCCGCAAAATACACGGCTTTATCAGCTTATTACGACCAAGCCCGGAGAGGGCGTGATGGACGATGGCACGGCGGAATGATCCACGCCGGTCGCTGGCAGGGCTTCTGAAGCACCGGGCCATTCAAAGAAAGCGAATTGCGCAGAAATCGAGCAGTAAACAGCAGGCCGACACCGCTGAGAGCCAGACCTCCGAACAACTGGAGGGTCTGGCCCGCAAGGCGGGCGGCGCTGCTGGCCGTGCCGGTCAGAGCTATGCCCGCTGGGGGCGCAAGACAACTGCGGCGGATCTGCTGAAGGTCAGGCGTTTTGTCCGGCGGCGGAAGGAACAGCGGGAAGATCAGCGTACATCCAATGGCGCTGCTAAGGACGGCGTCAGGGATGCGGCCAAATCCATGCAGGAGCAGATCACCAAGGAGCGCCATATCAGGAACCCGGAGACAGACAACGGCAGGTATCGCCGCCTGAATTACGGTCAGAGGCAGCGGTCAGTCAAATCCACCGCCTACCGCCGCCGGACTTCGCCGAAAAAGCTATCTGCGGAGAGACGAGAGCAGAAACGGGTCAACCGGCAGGTCAACCGCATCTTGCAGCGTAAAAAGCAGGAGGCGGTGCTGCGGAAGCGCGGCAAGGCTGCAAAACAGACGACCAGAGGTGTCCAGGCCGTGGCGCACGGCATCTCAGCCGGTTTAAAAGCCGCTTTTGCGGCGCTGAAAACACTGGCCGCTGTGCTGGGCGCGGCGGGCGGTGCGATGGTCTGTTTGCTGGCAGCAGCTGCTGCGGTCGCAGCATTGGCCGCTTCCGGCTTTGGTATTTTTCTAACCGGGGATGATGATACCACCGGCATGACTTTGCAGACGGTCATAACCTCCATCAATCAGGAGTACATCCAGCGCATCCAGGAAATCGAGGCGGAACACCAGCCCTATGACAGTGTGGCTATCTACGGCTCCAAGCCCAGCTGGAAGGATGTGCTGGCCGTCTATGCGGCCACGACTACCTCTGACCGGGACATGGACGTGGCCACAGTGGATGAGGAACATCGGGACATCTTGTCTGATCTGTTCTGGCAGATGACTTCTATCTCGTCCAGTATGGGGCAGACGACCCAATATCAGCAGGTCGAGGTAGATGTGGTGGATGAGACGACCGGTCAGCCCACCGGTGAGCAGAAAACGGAATACCGTGAAGTGACTACGACTGTGCTCAAAATCACTGTGACAGCCAGGACGGCGGCAGACATGATACCCAGTATGTCAAAGAGCGCCGCCGCGCAGCTGACAGAACTGCTGGACAGCAGCAATGACAGCCTGTGGGCGGAGCTGCTGGGCAGCTTCGGCGGTTCTACCGGGGCGCTGGAGGGCGACGAGGCTAAGGTGGCCTCCTATCTGCTGGGGCAGGGCTTCAGCACAGCAGCGACGGCGGCCATCCTGGGCAATATCAAGGCAGAGTGCGGCTGGAATTACAGCACCATCGGTGTGCTGGACGGACTGTACCACCCCTATGAGCGCAATATCGGTATCTTCCAGTTTACAACCACGTCTCCAAATCCGAACAGCAACAACGAGTATTGGGGTTTTATGAACTGGTGCGAGGCTAATGGCCTCTATTATGGGTCTCTGGATGCGCAGCTGCGTTGGGCGTTCAGCGGCGAACCTGAGACAAGCCTCTGGAGTGACCGCTGGCATGAGCACCGACGCTATTACTCCAACGCTCCAGGCTTTACCGAGGACATCTATGAGCACCGGGACGTAACGCCGGAACAGTTCCAGGCGGAGGAGAATGTCAGCTATGCCGCGTACAGCTGGATGGCCTACTACGAGGGCTGCACCAACGGCACCGGTGCGCATCTGGATAACCGCATTGCCTACGGCTATGAGTATTATGAGCAGCTGGTCACGACGTCCAGTGTGCAGATGATCTGGCCGACGGACAGCAGTACGATCACATCCTACTTCGGGCCGCGTGAGTCTCCTGGTGGTGTCGGCTCCACTGACCATAAGGGCATTGACATTGCCGCCCCGGAGGGAACACCGGTTTATGCGGCGGCCAGCGGCACGGTCACGCTGGCGACGTACAGTCAATCCGCCGGTAACTGGATCAGAATCGACCACGGGAATGGCATCTGCACCACTTATATGCACTGCTCCGCGCTGTATGTCAGCGAAGGAGATGTGGTGACACAGGGCCAGACTATTGCGGCGGTCGGCAGCACTGGCCATTCCACTGGGCCGCATTTGGATTTTCGGGTCGAAGTCAACCACGAAAAGAAGAATCCGCTGGATTTTGTGAGTCCGCCATAAAAAAGAACCGGCCAGCGGTGCTGCAGGACGGCACCGCTGGCCACAAAGGAGTGAATTTTATTTAATGAGCAGCAATAAACGATGGTCAAATGTGACCCGCAGCGGCAAGCTGCACTACAACGCCGAACAGCTTGCTGTGGCCAAGGCGGCCAGCGCATTGGAGTATGCCCGGAGCAGCGGCTATCCGCTGGTGGGCCGTGGAAACCGCTGGACAATGAAGGGACATGACAGCATGGTGTTTCTAACGGATGGGCGTTGGTACTGGAACAGCCGGAGACTGAGTGGCCGCGCATTGGATTTTATTGTCGGCTACGAGGGCCGCACATTGCCAGAGGCGGTGCTGCTGCTCTGACTGCGCCGGAGACTACGCCAACTGCTACGCGCAGCTATGCACCGCAGGATGTGCCGCAGGAAAAGCAATTACTGGAGATTCCCGCGCGGTCGCAGAATATGCGCCGGAGCTTCAGCTATCTGGCCGTCACACGGGGCATTGACTATGACATCGTGCGCGAACTGGTACGACAGGGGCGTATCTTTGAAGCAGTAAATCAAAAGGCAGACGGGACTGTCTATCATAGTGTAGCTTTTGCAGGACTGGATGACCATGGGGTGATCCAGTCCATTTCTTTGCGCGGCTGCGCAGTACAGTCTGCCTTCAAAGCCGAAGCTCCTGGCAGCAATAAGGCATTTCCATTCATCATTCCAGGCCGTGCAGATGCTGGGACGCTATATGTCTTTGAAAGCGCCATTGATGCCATGAGCCACGCTACCCTCTGCAAGCTGGTAAACGAACCATGGAACGATGGAGTGCGGGTCGCCATGGGCGGCAATAATACGATCCAGCCAATTCTGCGGTTGCTGAAGGAGCATCCTGCTATTCAAAATATCGCGTTCTGCCTTGACGCGGACGAAGCCGGTCGGAAGATGACCGCTGCTTATATGGAGGCTCTGAAAAAAGCAGGTATCCCAGAAGAACAACTGAGTGTTCTTCCTGTTCCGTATGGGAAGGACTGGAACGCTTATTTACAGCACTGGCGCTCCGTGGTAGCAAGGTATGCAGAACTGCCCACGACAGAAGCAGAATATCCAGATCTGAAAACTTGGTGCGGCAGAATCCATTACTTGCAGGCGGACGGCACAGTCAGAAAAACAGTGGCTTACTGTACGCCTGAAAAATTTCAAACGGCTGTGCACGAAATGAAAAGAGCAGCGGCTCCGATCGTGGTTGAGACTCCGCAGCAGCTTCAGGCACTGGAGCGCCGACAAACAAGGTTGCAGAACCAGATAGAGCGTTGAACTATTTGATGTATTTTCTTAAATAGTATATCTTATCGATATGTAAAACATAGCATGAAAAATTACGAAGCGCCGCCCGAAATGGGCGGCGCTTCGTGCGTCAAAGGAAAGATAAAAATGAGTCAGCAGAATACATTTAAAATACCAAACCAGCTGATCTGTGAAGATCGGCTGACACTTTCCGCACGAAAGCTGGGGGCGGTGCTGTATGCCCGGAGTAATCCGTTGGGCTATTGCCATAAGTCGCTGGCCGAGCTGGCGCAGCTTGCCGGATGCTCTGTGAGCACCGTGCGCAAGGCGGCGGGGGAGTTAGAGGCAGCTGGGTGGATCGCTGTCAGCCGCACTTATACTTGGGTCGAGAAGCTGGGCCACAGAGGCTATGGAAAGCTGGAGTACCGGATTACGCCCCTCCCGGAGAAGGGGTGGACGCAGATTCCGCGCAGCTATCTGGAGCGGTGTGCAGATATGACGCCGGCGGGCTTTGTGATCGGGCTCTATTTGTATGCCGCAGCCGGGAATCGGGAGCGCAGAGCGTTTCCAAGTATCTCGAAAATTGCTGCGGCAATCGGCGTGGCGCAGCGCACCGTTTGTCGTGCGCTGCACCAGTTGAGCCGTTTAAAAGAGTTCCTCGTCACGCACTGTAAACGGATCCGGGGAGACTATGCTGCAAACAACTATCACCTGTGTGTGGTGCTCCCTGTCGCAGAGATGGCAGTAGATCTGCCAGTCTGCACAAAGCAGCGCACGATGGAACGGATGACCGGAGCACAAAGACTTGGAGCTGTGCTCCGTGATTTTATTGTACGACTACGCCGCTTTGGCCGCAAGCTGTTTCCGCTGGGCACGGTTATGACAAAATTAGCAGGCATAGTTAGGACTTAGATAACGGGAGCTTTATACTTAACGGAAAGAAACAATGCCGCCATTCCAAGAACTTTTCTGAGAAGCAGGTCGTGTATCCGCCGAGGCAGGCGTGCAAATGAGTGCAGTTATTGAAAAGCGGTAGAGATTGTGGTACTATACAATTCGTTTTGGGATATATCTTATCCCGAAACAGGGGGAGAGGTACGATGACGGAAGAATATCTGAAAGCCATTGCGGCGCAATATGGAATGCAGACATATAGAGATTCCGTGACTGGTAAACTAACAGGTCTGTATTTGTATTCCGATCATCGAATTGGTGAACTGGATGAGATCGTTCTGCACTCTACAACAGAGGTGTACCCGGCCATTTGTGAAACCTTTTGCCCAGGCTGTATTCGATATGTAATTCATGCACCCAGTGAATAGCTGAGAGAAATTTAAGTGTTTATCCAGAGCTGCTGCCTTCAGATGGGGAAATTGGTTGAATTGAATATGAATGATTAAGAGCGCCACAGTGATATGGTGCTCTTTTTGTATATAGGTCAGAAGAATGAAAAGCACGCAGCCCGTTAAACTGACTGCGTGCTGAGCGTTATGCAGTTTTCGTAGAAGTTGTAATCATGCGGGAATCCGAACCGCTGCTGTTGCTGGCGGTGAAGGTCACAACTGCATAATAGGAGGTGCCGGAACTGCCCTGGTAAGTATAACTTCCAGAGAGCGAAGCAGCATTATTCTTCAAAAGGCCATTGCTGGTCGTGCCAAGGATTCTGGTGACGTAAGTGCCGTCAGATTTGTAGATGCGGATGGCAGATGCGCCCAAGGTGCTCATAGTACCGTTTGCGCGTTCAGATACAGTGATTTTCAGTTTTCCATTACCAACAGCACTGATCGTCGCGCTACATGATGCAATGTGATTGCTTGAGTAGGGTTCGATTGCTTCTTTAGCACTCGCTGATCCTACAATACATGAGAATAGCATTCGCTATCCTCTCCCAACGGATACATAGGTTGGTCAATGGGCGGCAAATCCGCCTCTCCATCCTCCGCAAAGAGGTAAACATAGGCATTTTTGCCGTCCCAGACCACCTTTTTGA
>OGCO01002108.1_pt1 | contig 27283 bp, 19 predicted proteins | sample 1570171 | NCBI WGS metagenome assembly OGCO01 (sample SAMEA4370583, study PRJEB24528) | human gut metagenome
GATGCTGTTGCAAAGCTTGACGATATTTTATATCATGAGATACCATATGTATCTGACTACATATAATGATAAAAGGTCAAAAGGTAAAGGAAAATAATATGTCAAATTATGTGATTAGCTGCTGTTCAACAGCAGATCTTACCAGAGAGCATATGCTCGAGAGAAATATTAAGTACGCGTGCTTTCACTATGAGCTTGACGGTAAAGAGTATATGGATGATTTAGGACAGTCCATGCCACTGCCTGATTTTTACAAGGCAATGGAGGCAGGTGCCATGACAAAGACCTCGCAGATCAATCAGGAGGAGTACATGGAGTACTTCAGACAGTTTCTGGATGAGGGATATGATGTGCTTCACTGTACACTAAGCTCCGGTATATCAGGTACAGTCAACTCGGCAAGGCTTGCAAAGGAGGCTCTCGAGGAGGAATACCCTGACAGAAAGATATATGTGATTGATTCGCTGGCAGCATCGTCAGGCTTTGGTCTTTTGATGGATAAGCTCGCTGACCTTAGGGATAGCGGCATGGATATTGATACACTGGCTGATTGGACCATGGAGCACAGACTTGAGGTGAATCACTGGTTCTTCTCATCAGACCTTACATTTTTTATCAGGGGCGGCCGTATCTCAAAGACCGCGGGATTCGTGGGAAATGTGCTGAATATCTGTCCTTTCATGAATGTGAGCAATGAGGGAAAGCTTATTGTGCGTGAGAAAATCCGCACCAAAAAGAAGGCAATAAAGGAGATGCTTGTGAAGATGCAGGCACTCTGCAAGGATGGTGCCGATTATTCGGATAAGGTCTATATATCAAATTCTGCATGCTATGAGGATGCTAAAGCCGTAGCTGATCTGATAGAGGCTGCCTTCCCTAAGATGAAGGGCAAAGTAGAGATAAATGATATCGGTACGACTATAGGAAGCCACACAGGTCCGGGAACAGTTGCATTGTTTTTCTGGTGTAATAAGAGAGAGGATTAGCCGGATATTTTAGCCTAAATATCTGATTAGAATAATCAAAATCAATAAAGTTGATTATATTTTTATAAAAAATTAAATTACATCAATTAAAGTGATTAAATATAATCATTCCAATAACTGCGCTTATGTGTTACAATTATATCAGTTCAAACGAAAAGAGGTTTTAAGATGAAAGGATATGAAAAATACGAGCGCAGTTATTTTCTGCCTCCTGAATGCACTTATGACTGGGTTAAGAAGGATTATATAGATAAAGCACCACTGTGGTGTTCGGTTGATTTACGTGATGGCAACCAGGCTCTAATCGAGCCGATGAGTCTTGAGGAGAAGCTTGACTTCTTTAAGATGCTTGTAGATATAGGCTTTAAGGAAATCGAGGTAGGTTTCCCGGCAGCCTCTGAGACAGAGTTCAATTTCACGAGAGCTCTTATTGAGAGGGATATGATTCCTGATGATGTCACTATACATGTGCTGACACAGGCCAGAGAGCATATCATCAAGAAGACCTTCAAGGCACTTGAGGGAGCACCGAGAGCAGTTGTACATCTGTACAATTCCACATCTGTTGCACAGCGTGAGCAGGTGTTTAAGAAGTCAAAGGAAGAGATAAAGCAGCTTGCAGTTGACGGAGCTGTTTTACTGAGAGACCTTGCGGCAGAGACTGACGGTAATTTCCGTTTCCAGTATTCACCGGAGAGCTTTTCGGGCACTGAGGTGGATTATGCGGTTGATGTGTGCAACGCAGTGCTTGATGTATGGCAGCCAAAGGCTGATAATAAGGCCATCATCAATATCCCTACAACAGTAGAGAATGCTATGCCACATGTTTTTGCCACACAGATAGAGTATATCAACAAGCACCTCAAGTACAGAGACGGAGTAGTGCTTTGCTTACATCCTCATAATGACAGAGGCTGCGGTGTTGCCACATCAGAGCTTGGTGTGCTTGCAGGAGCTGAGGAGATAGAGGGTACGCTGTTTGGAAACGGTGAGAGAACAGGAAATGTAGATATCGTGACACTTGCCATGAATCTTTACTCACACGGAGTGGATCCACAGCTTGATTTTTCAAATCTGCCTGAGATCAGGGAAAAGTATGAGACATTTACCAGAATGAAGGTAGGCGAGAGACAGCCATATGCGGGAGACCTTGTTTTTTCTGCTTTTTCAGGCTCACATCAGGATGCTATCTCAAAGGGCATGGCATGGAGAGAGGAAAAGAAGCTTGATAAGTGGACGGTTCCATATCTGCCTATAGATCCAAAGGATGTCGGCAGGACATACGAGGCTGATGTTATCCGTATCAACAGCCAGTCAGGAAAGGGCGGAGTGGCATATATCCTTAAGCAGAGCTTCGGTATCAATGTGCCACAGCAGATGAGAGAGCAGGTCGGATACATGGTCAAGCAGGTATCTGACGAGGAGCACAAGGAGCTTTCACCTGAGTGGGTACACAGTATCTTTACAGACAATTATGTGGATTTTCATCCATATTTCACTATACCGGAGTGCCACTTTAAGCAGGTAAACGGCATTTTCGCAGAGGCGGTTATTTTACACAATGACAGCACCAGAAAGGTAGATGCCAATGGAAACGGCCGTCTCGATGCAGTCAGCAATATAATTAAGCAGTATTTTGACATCAGCTTTGAGCTCACTGTATACGAGGAGCATGCGCTTTCACACGGATCTTCATCAAAGGCTATGGCGTATGTGGGTATCACAGTTGACGGCAGTATGTTCTGGGGCGCAGGTGTGGATGAGGATATCATCAAGGCATCAATCGGAGCGCTTGTTGTTGCGGTAAACCATTACCTTGCCACCAAGGCTGACAGTCACGTGAAGGATGAGCGCTATATTGCCATGCTCAACTTCATCCAGGCCAACTACAAGACAGTATCGCTTGCAGACATGGCTGCACAGTTCAACCTGACAGAGCCGTATATCTCCAAGTACATAAAGGAGAAGTCAGGCAAGACTTTCGGGGAGCTGGTCACTAATGCCAAGATGAAGAAGGCACGTACACTGCTGAGAAACAGCATCACAACTGTTGAGAATATCGCAATCGAGGCAGGATATCAGAACGTGGAGCATTTTAACAGACAGTTCAAGAAGCTGTATGGAATGACACCGCTTGAGTACAGAAATTCAAGCACAAAATAAGCGGATACAGCATTTTAATATAACCGGATCAATATGCTAAATGACAATTCATTCAGCTGTATTGGTCCGGTTTGCTTTTTAGTATTGCACTTTTTGTGTGAAAATCTGCATTAAAATTGTATAAAAATGGGGACAATGGGCTATTGATTGTATTTTATCAAGTAATTTGTTGTTTTTACAACGGATTATATGTACAATTCGGGTATAATATAAATAAAAGATAATTATTCAGAACTATCGATAACAAAGCAGATATTGAGAATTTGTGTTTGGGATGAATAGTTATAATAAAAAGCAACTATTTGAATTATAGTTTAAGAAAGAGAGGAACGTACATGAGCAATAAAACTAGCGCAGTTGTTAAGACAAACCCAAGAAAGGCTGTCATGATCGGATGTGGATTCGTTGGTTCGGCATCAGTTTTTGCACTTATGCAGAGCGGTCTTTTTTCTGAGATAGTTCTCATTGACGCTGATAAGGACAAGGCTGAGGGAGAGGCGATGGATATAAGCCACGGTATTCCTTTTGCCAGACCTATGAAGATATATGCAGGCGGTTATGATGATGTGGCAGATGCTGCTATCATTGTTGTTTCTGCAGGTGCAGGCCAAAAGCCGGGCGAGACAAGACTTGATCTGGTAAATAAAAATGTTGCAATCTTCAAGAGCATCATTCCGGAGATTGCAAAGAGAAATTTCGGTGGAATCTTACTTATCGTTGCAAATCCTGTAGATATTTTAACACAGGTGGCACAGAAGCTTTCAGGACTTCCTGAGGAGCGTGTCATCGGTTCAGGTACCGTGCTTGACAGTGCAAGACTTAAGTACGCGCTTGGAGAGCACCTTGAGGTGGACAGCCGAAGCGTACATGCATTTATAGTAGGTGAGCATGGAGACAGTGAGGTGGTTGCATGGTCATCAGCCAATGTTTCCGGAGTGGAGCTTCACAAGATGTGCGAGATGAGAGGTCACTACAAGCACAAGGAGAATACAGAGGAAATCGCTGCAAACGTAAAGAACAGTGCTTACGAGATAATTAACAGAAAGCATGCGACATATTATGGTATCGCTATGTCGGTCAGACGTATCTGCGAGGTAATCATGCGTGATGAGAAGTCTATTCTTCCTGTTTCACACATGATGCATGGACAGTACGGCATCGACGGTGTGGTTCTCTCAATGCCTGCAATCGTTGGAGCAAACGGAGTGGAGAGCGATATCCCAATCGAGTTAAACGGTGAGGAAGCTTTAAAGCTCAAGGAGTCTGCTGATGCACTTAAGAGCATACTTGACGGGCTTGAGCTGTAAATATCAGGCTCTTAATATTAATTTTGTAATATTAAACTTATATAAAATACTATAAATTCAGTATGGTTTGGGGTATAATGATAACTGTCGGGCTGCATATATTATGTGCTCGGCGGTTATTTGATTTTATGGCAGATAACTATTTAGAATTACCGGGAAAAAGGAGTATATATAATGAGCGAAAGAAAACAAATCCATCAGGAGTTTCTGACAGGCGAAAGAGCCCTGTTTGCAAGCAACGACCTGGATATATATGATACAATTTTTGATGACGGAGAGTCACCTCTTAAGGAGAGCCATGGCATTAGCCTGACAGGCTGTTTTTTTAGATGGAAATATCCGCTATGGTACTGTAGTGACATAGCTGTAAGGGACTGTACATGGTTTGACATGGCGCGTGCGGGTGTCTGGTATACAGACAATATCTCTGTTACTGATTCAATAGTTGAGGCACCTAAGAACTTCAGGCGATGCAATAACCTAAAGCTTAAAAATGTGACATTTCCAAATGCCCAGGAGACCCTCTGGAGCTGTGATCATGTCGATATCGAGAATGTTTCGGCAAAGGGAGATTATTTTGGCATGAATACAAATAATCTTATCATGAAGAATTTCCAGCTGGTCGGCAACTATTCGTTTGACGGCTCAAGAAATGTAGAGGTGCACGATTCAAAGCTTATCTCAAAGGATGCCTTCTGGAATACGGAAAATGTCACAGTCTACGATTCATTTATTACAGGCGAATACCTTGGCTGGAACGCAAAGAATCTGACACTTATAAACTGCACAATCGAGAGCTTGCAGGGGCTTTGCTACATCGACAACCTTGTTATGAAAAACTGTAAGCTCATAAACACTACATTGGCATTTGAGTATTCTTCGGTAGATGCAGAGATTTGCAGTAAGGTGGACAGTGTTTTAAATCCGACAAGCGGAGTGATAAGGGCAAAGGAGATTGGCACACTGACTATCGAAAAGGACAGAGTTGACCCATCAAAGACTAAGATAATATGTGAGGGAAAATAATCTATGTATGATTTTGACACCGTTGTAGACAGAAGAAATACAGGCTCACTAAAGTGGGATGTGGCAGAAAATGAGCTCCCGATGTGGGTAGCAGATATGGATTTTAAGACAGCTCCACAGATAATAGAGGCAATATCAGAGCGTGTTTCTCACGGAGTGTTTGGCTATTCCATCATTCCGGATGAGTGGAATGATGCGTATATTTCGTGGTGGGACAGACGCCATGGGCTTAAAATCGAAAGAGACAGCCTGATTTTTTGCACAGGGGTCGTACCGGCCATATCATCTACAGTGCGAAAGCTCACAACACCCGGTGAAAATGTGCTTATCATGACACCGGTATACAATATATTTTTTAATTCCATATTTAATAACGGCGTAAATGTGCAGGAAAGCCCGCTTGGATACGAAAACGGCAGATATTTTGTGGACTATGACAGGTTGGAGCATGACCTTTCCAATCCACAGACCTCGCTTATGATATTTTGCAACCCTCACAATCCGTGCGGTATCATCTGGACAAAGGATGAGCTTGCGAAAATAGGTGCACTCTGCAGGAAGTACAATGTGACGGTCATATCAGACGAGATACACTGCGACATCACAGCACCGGGAAAATCATACGTGCCGTTTGCGGCAGCATCAGAGGACTGCGCCGATATAAGCATCACCTGTATTGCTCCGACCAAGTGCTTTAATATGGCTGGCTTACAGACTGCGGCAGTGATGGTGCCAAATAAATTTTTGCGTCACAAGGTATGGCGCGCATTAAATACAGACGAGGTGGCGGAGCCAAACGCATTTGCCATCACGGCAGCAGTTGCGGCATTCACAAAGGGTGAGCCGTGGCTTGAGGAGCTCAGAAAATATCTCTGGGAAAACCGCAAAACAGTCTGTGACTTCGTGGCAGAAAATCTGCCGCAGATACATGTAGTGGATGCCGATGCGACATACCTCATGTGGCTTGACTGCAGTGCACTCACAGATGATTCTGTGGCATTTACGCAGATGATTCGCGAAAAAACAGGACTTTATCTGTCGGAGGGAGCTGAGTTTGGAGGCAATGGACGCTACTTTGTGAGATTGAATATCGCATGCCCCGGGGCAGTGCTTATGGAAGGGCTGGAAAGGTTAAAAATAGCTCTCGTTTAAGCTGAATATGTACATTTTTTAAAATAAATAAGACCGGTGATCGGCCGGTCTTATCTGATATAATTAAACATTTATGGCATACAAGATTTAGAAATATATCATGCATACGTTTGTTTTCTGATTCGATAGTTAGTATACACTAACACGAATTAGAAGTCAATAACAAATATGGATTTTTGTGATTTTTATAAATCACGTACAAATCAAAAAGAAAAGTTTTGCAAACAATAAAATGTATGTTATAATAAAATAACTGAATTAAAACGAACGAAAATAAACTCACGGGGGTATTCGAAATGCGAAACAATGAATCATCAGAAAACTATTTAGAGACCATACTTATTCTCAGCAAGAAGCTTCCTGTGGTACGCTCAGTTGATATAGCAAATGAGCTTGGATATAAGAAATCCAGCGTGAGTATAGCCATGAAAAACCTTAGAGAGAAGAACAATATCACAGTTAGTGATGCAGGATTTATCACACTCACAGAGTCAGGAAGACAGATAGCAGAGATGATATACGAAAGACATGAGCTTTTGTCAGAGTGTCTTGAGAAGCTTGGTGTTGATAAGGAGATTGCAGCAGAGGACGCATGCCGTATAGAGCATGTCATCAGTCCTGAGAGCTTTGAAGCAATCAAGAAGCATATACATAAGAGATGATGTATGAAACCAGTACCGCATGGTACTGGTTTTTTAGTGTATCGTTTTTCTTGTATATATGAGAAAAATCATCTATAATAGTGGAGCTGTAATCGGCGACATAAAATCTGAAAGGGGAAAAGATGAAACAGATATTAAAATATTTGAAGGAGTACAAAAAGGAATGCATCTGTGCTCCGTTATTTAAGCTGCTGGAAGCATCCTTTGAGCTTATAGTACCGCTTGTCATGGCGGCAATCATTGATAACGGAATTACGGCTTCGGACAAGCCATATATATGGAAGATGGGAGGTGTGCTGGTGCTGCTTGCGGCAGTTGGTCTGGTAAGCTCGGTCACAGCACAGTATTTTGCGGCAAAGGCGGCAGTTGGTTTTTCTACAAAGCTTCGCCATATATTGTTTGAAAAGATAGAGTCACTGTCATTCTCAAAGATGGATACAGTGGGCACATCGACACTTATCACGAGGATGACAAGCGATATAAACCAGGTGCAGTCAGGAGTCAATCTGGTACTTCGACTCTTCCTTCGCTCGCCATTTATTGTATTCGGAGCTATGGCGATGGCTTTTACAGTAAATGTAAGAGCGGCAATGGTTTTTGTTGTTACTATACCTCTGCTTTCAATAGTGGTATTCTCAGTTATGGTTGCAAGCCTTCCGCTTTACAAAAAGGTGCAGAGCTCTCTTGACACAGTGCTTTCACACACCAGGGAGAATTTAGAGGGAACCAGGGTTATAAGAGCTTTCAATAAGCAAAATGATGAGATTGACAGCTTCAACAGGGACAACGAGTTTTTAACCAATATGCAGCAGGTTGTAGGACGAATCTCAGCACTCACCAATCCTCTGACATTTATCATTATAAATATCGCAACAATCGCAGTTATCGTATCAGGCGGCAAGCAGGTATACGCAGGAATCCTCACACAGGGTGAGGTTGTGGCACTTGTAAACTACATGTCACAGATACTTGTCGAGCTGATAAAGCTTGCAAACCTCATCGTACAGGTGACAAAGGCAGTGGCGTGCGGTAATCGTATAGCGGATGTGCTTTCTATTCCATCAAAGCTTCCTGAGAAAAATCCTAAGCTCATTGGTGCAAAGGATGGCGCACCTGAGGTTGAGTTTGATCATGTCTGCATGACATATGAGGGAGCGGCCGATGAGACACTCACAGATATAAGCTTTACAGTGCAAAAGGGGCAGACAATCGGAATCATCGGTGGTACAGGTTCAGGAAAATCAAGCCTTGTAAACCTTATCCCGAGGTTTTATGATGCCACAAAGGGTACTATAAGGATTCAGGGAAATGATATAAATGACTACGATGCAGTGCAGTTTCGAGACAAAATCGGTGTTGTAATGCAAAAGGCAGTGCTTTTTGCAGGAACGATAGCCGACAACCTGCGCTGGGGCAAAAATGATGCCACAGAGGAGGAAATGTGGAAGGCGATCGATATAGCACAGGCGACAGAGGTTGTAAAGGGTAAAGAGGGAGGCCTTGACTACATGATAGAGCAGGGCGGCAAGAACTTATCAGGTGGTCAGAAGCAGCGTCTTACAATTGCCAGAGCAGTTGTAAAGGATCCTGACATACTGATACTTGACGACAGTGCATCGGCACTTGATTTTGCTACAGATGCGAGTCTTCGCGCGGCATTAAAGGGCATGCATGGTGACAAGACAATATTTATCGTGTCACAGCGTACCTCATCTATCCAGTTTGCGGACAATATCATAGTACTCGACGACGGACAGATGGTTGGCTTCGGACCTCATGAAAAGCTGCTTGAGACATGCGAGACATACAAAGAGATATATGATTCACAGTTTAAAAAAGAGTCGGATATGACCAGACAAAAGGAGGTGTAGAGTATGGCTATGGATAATGCGAAGATGAATAAATCAGGCACAATGCGCAAGGTATTAAGATACATGAAGAGATATATTCCTTTGCTTGTAATTTCCCTTGCCCTGTCTGTTGTTACAGTGGCGCTTACGCTTTATTTTCCAATCCTCACAGGACGCGCAATTGATTTGATCGTAGGAAAAGGAAAGGTTGATTTTACAGCTATGACAGCCATCCTCACAAGAGCAGCAATAATAGTCGTCATAGCGGCAGCAGCTCAGTGGCTTACAAATATCTGCAACAACAGGATGACCTACAACATAGTGAGGGATATAAGGCGTGATGCATTTTTAAACATTGAAAAAATGCCACTTTCCTATATTGACAGTCACTCACACGGTGATATGGTCAGCCGTATCATCGCCGATGTAGATACATTTTCAGAGGGACTTTTGATGGGCTTCACACAGCTCTTTACAGGAATTGCAACAATAGCAGGTACGCTTATTTTCATGCTCACAATAGATGTGAAGATATCATGCATTGTAGTGCTCATCACACCTTTGTCACTTTTTGTGGCAAGCTTTATCACTAAAAAGACTTATTCCATGTTCCAGCTACAGACAAGAACAAGGGGAGAGCAGACATCACTCATCGATGAGATAGTAGGAAATGAAAAGGTCGTACAGGCCTTCAACCATGAGGATGAAGCGCTTGAACAGTTTGACGAGATAAATGACAGATTACAGAAATGCTCACTGAGGGCAACATTTTTTTCAAGTCTTACAAATCCGAGTACACGTTTTGTCAACAGTCTTGTGTATGCCGGAGTCGGAATTTTTGGTGCCATGAGTGCACTCACCGGCGGAATCACAGTAGGACAGCTTTCATGCTTCTTATCATACGCCAACCAGTACACCAAGCCGTTCAACGAGATATCGGGTGTCATCACAGAGCTTCAGAACGCACTTGCCTGTGCTGCTCGTATCTTTGAGCTGATTGAGGAGAAAAAAGAGATACCGGATGCTTCAGATGCGGTAACACTCGATGAGGCAGACGGCCGTGTGGACATAGAGGATGTTTATTTCTCATATGTGCCGGATAAAAAGCTTATCGAGGATTTCAATCTCCATGTAAAGCCTGGACAGCGCGTGGCTATCGTAGGTCCGACAGGATGTGGAAAGACGACTATTATCAATCTGCTTATGAGATTTTATGATGTAAACAGTGGAACAATTAAGGTGAGCGGACATGATATCAGAAAAATCACACGAGAGAGTCTACGTGACAACTATGGTATGGTGCTTCAGGAGACATGGCTCAAGAAGGGCACAATCCGTGACAATATCATAATGGGAAAGCCTGATGCCACAGATGAGGAAATCATTGCAGCCGCAAAGGCATCCCATGCCCACAGTTTTATCAGACGTCTGCCGAAGGGCTATGACACTGAAATCGGTGAGGACGGCGGCAGCCTGTCACAGGGACAGAAGCAGCTATTATGCATCACAAGAGTCATGCTCTGCTTACCGCCTATGCTGATATTGGATGAGGCTACATCATCGATTGATACACGAACAGAGATTAAGATTCAAAAAGCGTTCCTTACCATGATGCAGGGCAGGACAAGCTTTATAGTGGCTCATCGTCTGTCTACCATCAGGGAAGCGGATATTATCCTTGTTATGAAAGACGGAAAGATTATAGAGCAGGGCAATCATGAGAGTCTGCTTGCAGCCAATGGATTTTATGCAAATCTCTACAATAGCCAGTTTGCATAGCATAGGGCTTCTATGCCCGACAAAACCGTCGAAACGCGCCGTCCATGGCGCGGTTCTCCTTGAGCTCCCATCCGTGGGAGCTCATTTTTATGTATCGTGTGCATAATTCTACAGTATCTAGGCAGCTACGCTATGCGCTTACGAAAGAGCGCCTATGCTGTATGGCAGTCACTCCGGCGACTTACGCCCCTTACGCTGTGGCTGAAATGGGGGAGGATGTATGCGCTCCCGCGGTATGTGGGGCTGGTGTCTGGTATGCTGTGGGAAGATACAATATAAGGGAAAGTATAATTGGAAATTTATTTGTAATATACTTAGTATTTTGAGGGAAGGCGACCGGCGCACGGGGAATTTGCCCCCGGCAGAGGTGCTCCCGAAAGAGCGACTAGCGCAGCGGCTTAGATATTGTAGAATTATGCCCATGAAACGCAGAAATGCCCCGGCATGGACGCCGGGGCAAGGAGAAACCGCGCCATGGACGGCGCGTTTCGACGGTTTCGTCAAGCCTAGAAAATCTAAAAAGCATAATTCGTACAGTAAGCTGCGTAGCGTTAGCTCGTCGGGAGCACCTCTGCCGGGGGCAAATTCCCCGTGCGCCGATCGTCTTCCCGTATTATTGAAAAATACCAAGCAATTCACACTTACTGCGCAGCATCAGGAGCCACATACGAGTATGCATTGGACATCTTTGCAGCATTGTTTGTCAGAGTGACAGCCTCTCTGTAGTAGGCAACAACAGGAGTGCCCTTATCCACAGCGTTGAACAGCTGCTCTGCAAAAGCAGGCGGCACATTGATACATCCGTGTGAGCCTGAGGTTTTGTAAATTGTTCCTCCAAAGGTATCACGCCAGCTGGCATCATGGATACCTATATTGTAGGCAAACGGCATGAAATAGCTGACAGGAGAAGAGTAACCCTCACCCACAAGAGTAGCATTTCTCTGTTTGTAAACAATCTTGTATACACCGTCTACAGAGCCATTCTGACGGGCGAGATTACCTGACACGAAATCAGACTCCATCTGGAGAGCACCATCCTTGTAATACCACATGTGCTGCTTTGTGTAGTCAATCTCTATGTATGTATTACCTATGTCGTCAGCGCCTCGGTAGAGTGCTGTCTGCTCGTAAACAGGCTCTCTTTCCACTGGCTTGCCTCCCTCTAAATCTGAAAGGAGCTGGGCTTTCTCATTTTTCTTGCTGACTACCCATCCGTAGTCTCCACCACCTATTTCAATAGTGTCACCGGACGATGTCTTGAATGAGCGTTTGCGGCCGAAGGTGTTGTATTTGGAAGCAAGCTGCTGGACATATTTAGTGACCTTGGCATCATCTATGCTCACGCTGCCGTCATCTGAGATGCTTAGCATATCAAGGATTTTGGCTGAGTCAAGCTTCTCGTCGGCACCTTCAATTTTGTAAGTGACGGTTGAAGCAGTGTATTTGTCGAGGGCTTCTTTTTCATTTTTGATAGTATTACTGTTTTTGGTGATTTTTGGAGCTTCATAACAGTCATCACTTAAGGTAAGCTTTGGAAGCTCATTGTCCAGGGCGACCTTTACCTCGGCAAGGATGCTGTCATATATCGGCTTGCAGCCTTTTTTCTCTTCAATCACATTGTATTCGCCGTCTTTTATCTCGATATGGGCATCCTCCGGATTCTCAATGTAGTCATCACTGAAAATATCAAGAGCCTTGAGCTTTTCCGCCAAAGCGGCATCGTCATATTTGGACGAACCCTTTAGAGTATAGTTTTGAGCTTTGAAGAGACTGACAGGCCATGTAAAAGCATTCTGGCTTTTTAGGATTTGCTCCTCGTCACCGTTTGAGACATATTCATAGGAAAAATCAGGTCCCTTAAGTGAAAAGCTGTTGCCTTTTCTATCAGTGATTGTGAGCAGATAGTCGCGGCTTAGGGCTGTATTTTTTTCTAATGCCTCTTTTGCAGTTTTCCCTGAGTATTTTACAGAGTTAATCTTTGTGTTGAACAGATAGTGGCTGCTAAAATAAAAGGCAAAGCCAAGATAAACAGCCAAAAGCACACCAAGCACAACGGCGCAGGTTATAAGCACTTTTTTCTTCATGTAAATCGACCTCCTTGGAGATATGCTGTTGCTGCCCACACCGGGGTGTAGACAGCAGCTAAAATCAGTTACATTTGTGAAGATGTGACACATCCATATAGTCAGGCAGACCATTCTTGTAGGCTACAGCGGTTTCTCCCTGAATAAGTGGTTTTAAGTATTCGATAAGCTCAGGCTTCACATCATTGCCCGCATCATTGATCCACTCTTTTGGCACAGACTTGGCCTCGTTTGCGATATCCTTGATAGCAGAATATGTGTATTCCACCTGATAAGGATCATTTGAGATGCGCTTCAAGCATACCATTGATGCGGTCACACCCTCTGCTGCAATAGTGACACCCTTTTTACCCTGAGCAAAAGATTCCTCGATATCGGTTAATGATGCAAGGTGTGAGGCACAGCGCTGGAGCACATTTACCTCTACAGAGCGCACCTTGACACCGATGTTTTCCTTTACGATGAACTCAAGAGCTTTTCCGGCACCGCTTAGCTGCTGGTGTCCGAACTGGTCACATGCGGCCTTTGATGATGTAATGTATGAGCCGTCTGCGTCATGTATTCCTTCGGATACGGCAACTATCACATTGTTAGTGTGCGTAAGGGCTTCTTTTATATCGGCAACGAATTTGTCCTTGTCGAAATCCACCTCAGGCAGATATATGAACTGAGGCGCTGTATTGTACTCATTACGTGCGAGAGCGGAAGCGGCAGTGAGCCATCCTGCGTCACGTCCCATGATTTCAACGATTGTTACACTCTTAACAGCATAGATAAAGGTATCATGGGCTATCTCAAGCATGCTTGATGCGATATATTTGGCGGCAGAGCCAAAGCCCGGAGTGTGGTCTGTCATGCACAGATCATTGTCAATGGTCTTTGGAATCCCTATAATTTTCACATCACTGTTGATTTTTTTTGCATAATCGGATAACTTTAATACGGTATCCATCGAATCATTTCCACCGATGTAAAAGAAAGCTTTTATAGAAAGCTTATCGAACTGGTGGAAGATGTATACATATGGTGAATCATCATCCTTGTAATCAGGGAGCTTGTGGCGGCATGAGCCAAGATACATGGCAGGTGTGGTCTTAAGCTTTTCAAGATTAGCATCATCTGCAAAAATATCTGACAGATTGAGATAATTCTCATTTAATATGCCGAGTATTCCGTTTACGGCGCCATAGCAGATATCGTATTTCTCAGAGCTTTTTACTCCTGCGATGACTCCTGCAAGGCTTGCGTTGATTGCAACAGTTGGGCCGCCTGACTGGGCGACGATACAGTTTGACTGATTCATTGTAATCTCCTTATTGTGTATTTTAACTATTCTCTTCTGTAAGAATAGTTATGGTATAATTTTAAAATGACTACTGAAGGTGCATGACATATGCACCGCATAATCATATAGATTGTAGTATCAAACATTATTTTTAGCAAGGGTTAAAATGAAAAATATGAATAAATACGAAAATTGCTTATTGTGTCCCAGAAAATGTGGCACAAACAGAAGCTCCGGACAAACAGGCGTATGTGGCGTTTCATCTGAAATAAAGGTGGCGCGAGCAGCGCTTCATTACTGGGAGGAGCCGTGCATATCAGGAAAAAGAGGAAGCGGGGCAGTTTTTTTCTCAGGCTGCAGCCTGCACTGCGTGTTCTGCCAGAACAGGGAGATTTCTGACGGAAAAGAGGGAAAGGTAATCAGTAAAGAGCGGCTGAGTGATATCTTTATGGAACTTGCTGACAAAGGCGCAAATAATATCAATCTGGTCACACCGGGGCAGTATATCCCTGATATAGTGTGGGCGGTAAACGATGCAAAAAGCCGCGGCATGAAGCTTCCTATTATATACAATACGAGCGGATATGAAAATGTGACAGAGCTAAAGCTGCTTGAGGGTATAGTGGATGTGTATCTTCCAGATTTTAAATATATGGACAGTACGCTTTCGGCAAGGTATTCAAGGGCAAAAGATTATCCGTCTGTCGCAAAGCAGGCGCTTTCAGAGATGGTCAGGCAGCAGCCGGATGTCGTGATTGACAATGCGACAGGACTCATACAAAAGGGAGTTATTGTGCGGCAGCTTCTACTGCCGGGACATGTGAATGATGCAAAGGCTGTACTTAAGTACCTGTATGATACATATCATGATCACGTATATATAAGCATGATGAGCCAGTTTACGCCGATTGCACTAAAGGATTATCCTGAGATAAACCGCACAGTGACAAGGAGAGAGTATGAAAGGCTTGTTGACTATGCCCTCGAAATAGGAATCACGAATGCATTTATACAGGAGGGTGACGTGGCAAAGGACAGCTTCATTCCGGCATTTGACTGTGAGGGAGTATAATATTTACCGTTTTTCTTAATAAAATAGTAAGAATTGGCAGGCAAAAATGACTGGATTTTGTGACGCCGGTGTAGTACTATGGTTATGTGATATTTTTTAACTGTGAAGGTACTGAACAGTTACGATATTTTGTTATTACTCACATCCCGGTGTGACAGATTATAATGTTTTTAATCACACAGGATACATTATTCAATAGAGGATACAGTGATGAAAAATATAGAAGAACAGCAGATAATAATTGAATGTCCGAATACTATCTTTCATCTATACATTGACAGTGAGGATGAGCTTTCAAAGGTTAAGGTGTTTATGAACAATATGAAGAATGTTGATTCGATAAGTCTGCATGATATATACAACTGGTGCAACAGACAGCATGTGCAGTACACGACGACATTTAATTATGACAGTAAAATGACCTTGACAGAAATGATAAAATCCTACATATTTTACTTCAGACAGAAGCTTAGATATGTAAATAATAGTGATAGGATGATAGAAACATGAGATACCCTGAATTTCTAAAGGATAGAGGAACAATAGGCTTTGTGGCGCCTTCGATGGGCTGTACAACAGAGCCGTACAGGAGTGCCTTTGACAATGCCATTAAAAGGTTTCACAGCATGGGTTATAAGACGATAGAGGGACCTAACTGCAGGTGCGACAGTGGTATAGGTATCAGCAATACACCTAAGAAGTGCGCAGAAGAGCTGAACGAGAGCTATGCTTCTGTTGACAGTGATGTGCTTATATCCTGTGGTGGTGGCGAGCTGATGTGCGAGGTAGTGCCTTATATTGATTTTGAGCGCGTGAAGCAGTCAAAGCCGAAATGGTACATGGGCTATTCCGACAACACGAATTTCACATTTTTGGAGGCTACTATTGCAGATACAGCAGGTATTTACGGGCCGTGTGTGGGCAGCTTTGGCATGGAGGTGTGGCATGAGTCACTTACCGATGCATTTAATCTGCTTTGTGGCAGGAAGCTTTCATTTACCAATTACCCTATGTGGGAGAAGGAATCGATAAAGGATGAGAATGCTCCGTTTGTGGGCTACAACCTGACTGAAAAGTCGTGTATCAGCTCTATTCCTGCGGTGGCAAAGGAAAGCAGGCTTACCATGAGAGGCAGGCTGCTTGGTGGCTGCATGGATTGTCTTATCAATCTGCTTGGTACATCGTTTGACCATGTAAGGGAATTTAATGAGCGCTACAGTGATGATGGTATCATATGGTTCCTTGAGGCTTGTGACCTTAATGTGATGGGCATGAGAAGGGCTATGTGGCAGATGAAAAATGCAGGATGGTTTTCAAATGTAAAGGGCTTTCTTATCGGACGCCCGGCGCACTTCGGAGAGGAAATGTTTGGCATAGACCACAGACAGGCGCTTTCATCATTGCTTAGAGAGTTTAATGTGCCAATCATCATGGATCTGGATATAGGTCATATGTCGCCGATGATGCCTGTGGTATGCGGAAGCATGGCAGATGTCAGTTTCGACGGAAGCAGCTTTACAATTTCGTATGATATAGAGCAGTAGATTGGAGGAAAAATGATTAGATCAATAAAGAAAAAAGCAAAGAGTATTGTATGTAGCGTGCTTGCTGCGGTGACACTGTTTACAATGAATCCGGCTGTATTTGCAACAGAGACAGCTACGCAGACTGATACAGTTTCAAGCGTTGATGTATCAGGCAGTGACGCAGCTGATAAGAGTAACACAGACAGTACTGCAGACAGTACAACGCCAGCCGGCAGTGAGGCAAACGACAAGGTGACCATCGGCAAAAATGATAAGCCATACTTAAGTCTTGGAGCAGACCTTACACCGGATCAGAGAGCGACAGTGCTTGGATTTATGGGAATCGAGCTCACTGATCTGGACAAATACGATGTGGTCTATGTAAATAATGATGAGGAGCACAAGTACCTCGATTCATACATCAGCAAGAGCGAGATTGGCACAAGGTCACTTTCCTCAGTACTCATTACAGAGGATAAAAAGGGTGCGGGTCTTAGTGTTTCCACACACAATATCAATTACTGTACGGTAGGAATGTACAAGAATGCGCTTGCCACAGCAGGCATAGCTGATGCTAAAATCATAGTCGCAGGACCATTCCCTATTTCCGGAACGGCAGCACTTGTAGGCACACTAAAGGCATACGAGGAGATGACAGGCAAGAAGCTTGACGACAAGGTGACAGACGCAGCGATGGATGAGCTTGTCACAACAGGAGAGCTAAACAAGAGCATTGACGGCGATTCACAGGATATCGAGGCAATGATTGCAGACCTAAAGAAGCAGCTTGCCGATGGAAGGCTCAAGGATGAGAGCCAGATAAAGGATGCGATAAAGGAGGCTGCAAAGGATTACGACCTGAAGCTTTCTGATGATGATATTGCAAAGCTGACATCGCTTCTTATGAAGCTTAAGGATGCCAATATCGACTGGGATTCAGTCATTAACCAGGCACATGACTGGGCATCAAAGCTTGGCGATAAGATAAATGACCCGGGCTTCTGGGAAAAGATTGGTAACTTTTTCATGGATTTATGGGATAAGATAAAATCCCTGTTCAGCTAGAAAAAGCTACAGGAGACAGTAAGAATAAGCAGAATATGAATCAGGCAACTCCCTGAAACGTAAGCATGAGCTGCACGTTGAAGGGAGTTTTTATATTATGATTAAAGGGTCAAAAGGTATCATCGATGCATGCTTGCATGCAATTCGATTAATCATAAATGAGGGGCAAAATACCTTTTGACCCTCATATCAATAAAAAAATAATAAATTTCTGCCGAATACATTGATACAAAGGTCATATTCTATTATAATTAAATGGATAATGGATTAATGTAAACAATGCACATAAGAAAGAGGGGATTTGATGATAAAGATAAATAAATTTCTGGCAGCCTCTGTCGTAACATTGTCATTAGCTGCATGTGACCTGGCACCATACAGCAGCATAGCAGTCTATGCGGATCAGGCGGCTAAGGTTGTGTGTGATGAGAGATATTGGGTAGCGGCGAGAAGCGGACCGGGAACAGAGTATGAGCTGGAGCACAAGCTTTCAAACGGCAAGGATATTACTATTCTTGAGCAGACCACAGGTGCAGACGGCAAGGTGTGGTACAAGGCAAAGTACAATCTGGCAGCAAATAACGAGGAGTGTGTCAGCTATATAAGGTCTGATTTTGTATCAGCAGGTACAGCTGCATCAGACAATGCGCAGACAGGGGATGCTTCGGCAGACACCGGCAATGCGGATGCCATACAGCAGAATAATGAGGAGCAGCTTGCCATTGCAACCGCATCGGGAGCATATGCTACAGGTACGATTACAGGTGGCAATGTGTATGTCCGCAATGCAGCAGGCACATCCGGCACTACCAAGGTTGTCTCACTCAACTGGAACCATCAGGTTGACATAATTGGAGAGACCAGGGTAAACGGTGTGGTCTGGTACAATGTCAAGGGTACTTTAAACGGCAAGGCATTTACGGGCTGGACTATCAGTACATACATAAAGGTGACATACAATAATAGCGGAGACAATACTGATTTTGTCACGGCTATGAAGAATGCAGGCTTTCCTGACAGCTATATTCCAAACCTTACAGCTCTTCACAATAAGTATCCAAGATGGACATTTGAGGCTGTAAATACAGGTTTGAATTGGGATACGGTGATTGAAAATGAAAGTGTAAACGGACTTAATCTGGTATCCAAATCAGCAGACAATTCCAAGAAATCCACAGCTGCCGGAGCATATAACTGGTCAACAAATACGTGGGTTGAGTACGAACCGGGATGGGTGTCAGCAAGCAGTGCCTATATTGCTTATCTCATGGATCCAAGGAATTTTCTTGATGAGACCAATATTTTTCAGTTTCAGAGTCTGGCATACAGTCCGAATGAGGCACTTGAAGGTGTTCAGTCCATAGTAAAAGGCACATTTATGGAGGGAACAAAGACCTATTCCAACAATGGTGAGAAAATTAATTATGCAAGCACATTCATGGATGTGGCAAAGAGCAGCGGAGTAAGTGCATACCATATAGCATCGCGTTTAAAGCAGGAGCAGGGACAAAAGGGAACGAGTCCTCTTATTTCGGGTACATATTCCGGATACGAAGGATATTATAATTATTTTAATTTTAATGCAACCGGAAACACGAAGGATAAGATTTATAAAAATGGTCTGTCTTTTGCCAAGAAGCAGGGCTGGAATACAAGAGTAAAGTCCATAAGCGGCGGAGCTGTAAAGGTGGGCAGCAATTATATAAATAAGGGTCAAAATACACTGTATTTTGAGAAGTTTAATGTAGTAAATACAAGCTCGCTGTATTTCCATCAGTACATGGGCAATGCCACAGCGGCTCTTACTGAGGGACAGAGTCTGGCTAAAGGATATTCAGACAGGAATCAGGCTTTTGTATTTAAAATACCTGTATACAACAATATGCCATCGTCAGCAGTGGGCTTCGATAAAGCTGGCGATACCAATAACTATCTGCAGTCGCTTGCGATAAGTGGTGTAACACTCACACCGGCCTTCAATGGAGCGACAACAAGCTATTCAGCAGTTGTTTCAAATGCTATAAGCTCAGTGACTGTTTCGGCAGATGCAGTTTCAGGAAACAGTGGTGTTTCAGGCACAGGAAGCTATTCGCTTGCTGTCGGAAATAATACAATTAAGGTAAATTGCAAGTCGCAAAGCGGTGATACAAGAACATACACTATCAATATAAACAGGCAGGCGGCATCTGCAAATAATGCAGGTGGCAATAATAATCAGAACAATAATAACCAAAATAATACAGATGTAAACATAACATCAGGTAAATACAGTATAGGTACTTATATTACAGGCATTGAGCCTGGAACCGGTGCAGCTGATTTTGTGAAGAATATAGCAGTATCAGCATCAGGTACTGTAAAGCTTCTGACAAGCTCAGGCTCAGAAAACAGCGGAAAGGTTGCAACAGGCAATAAAGTGGCTGTTTATGATGCTTCGGGTAACCTGAAAAAGACATATGATATTGTTGTATATGGAGATATCAATGGTGACGGTGCTGTAAATGCCCTTGATATGATTAAGCTCAACAGACATATTTTAGGAAAGGGAACACTCACAGGTGCTTATCTGGAGGCAGCTGATGCCAACAGAAAGGGTGATGGTGGAAATGCCCTTGATATGATAATCATGAACAGACACATACTGGGCAAATCAAAGATATCGCAGAATTAGAAATGTGAGGAAAATATGAAGAAATTATTTGGATGTATATTATCACTTGTTATGGCGGTGATGCTTGTTTTCACACCTGCCGAGCATGTATATGCGCAGGGACTTGGATTAAGTGTCAGCTCAAGCTCTGTAGCTGTTGGAAAAACAGTCAAGGTGACGGTTTCTATGCCGTCTGGATATTTTGGCACTGTAGTTATCTCAAGCTCTGATGAGGGAGTACTGAGTAACGGAGGGGATGGTGTGGCCAATATTGGTGACGCCGCAGGATATCCCACATCGCAGTCATTTTCATTTACGGCGAAGGCTGCAGGAAGCTGCACTATAAAGGCATATTGTACAGTTGTAGGAGATGCAGAGGCCAACGATGCCGGAGGTATAATTACCGGTGCCAGCACGAAGGTGACGGTAACAAGTGCTTCATCAAACAACGATTCAAACAGCAACAAGGATAACAAGGACAATTCCGGCAGCAATACCGGCAATGACAGCAATGCAAATAAAGATAATGAAAACAAAGAGGAAAAGAAATCCTCAAACGCATCTCTTGGTTCGCTTGTTATCTCGGCAGGTACGCTTTCCCCTGAGTTTTCTGCTGCGACAAAGGATTACACAGCTACGGTAGATTACAGCTGTTCAAGCCTTGCGGTTACAGCAAATCCGGCTGATTCCAAGGCGAGTGTGACATCCGTCACAGGCAATGATTCACTTGAGGTTGGAGAGAATACGGTCAGCGTTGTTGTGACAGCAGAGGACGGCAGCACAAGCACATACAATATAGTTGTTACCAGAAGAGCCGAGGATGATCCGGAGAATGCAGATAAGCAGGATAACTGGAAGAAGTTCGATATAAATGGCACAGAGTGGACTATGGTAAATGACATTCCGGAGGATGTTGTTCCTGAAGGCTTTGAGCACTCAAAGACAGTGATTGACGGACTTGAATACAATACCCTTCATGGCACATTTGGTGATATCACGCTTGTGTATTTACAGTCGGAAAGCGGCAATGGGCTTTTTGTATATGATGCAGCACAGAATACAGCATATGAGTTTGTCCGTATCAATTCAGAGTCACATTTTATAGTGGTTTTACTGCCTAAGGTGGATGATGTGCCTGAGGGATATAATGAGATATCGCTCTCTATAGAGGGCAAGGGTGTGGCAACAGCCTACCAGACCAAAGCCGAAAAAACCGATGATCAGACAAAGGATTTTTACCTCGTATATGCCATGAATGACAATGGTGAGAGTGGCTGGTACACATATGATAGCGTAGATGGCACATATATGAGAACTGAGCTCAGTACACCTACAGTGGCACAGGATGAAAACGATACAACAAAGAGCGAGCTTGTCCCGGGAATTGCCAATAAATATCTTGTTTTAGCTGCAATACTGGTTCTTATTATCATTATTCTGTTACTGTTGCTTATTGTATCAGCTGTGAAAAACAGAAAATATAAGGCAATGGACTATCATGATGACGATGATGATGTAGATGATGCAGCAGAAGATGTATCAAATGAAGCTTTGGAAGAAACAACTGATGAAACTGCGGACGAGATAGCAGATGAGCTGGAAGAAGAGGTTACAGAAGAGCCGTTAGATGAAGTGGCAGAAGAAGCTGCAGAAGAAACAGCAGATGAAGCTGTAGAAGAGCCGGCAGATGAAGTCGCAGAAGAAACAGCGGAAGATGCTGCAGATGAGCAAAAGATGGCTACGGATGAAAATATATCAAATGCATCCTATGTCGGAAGAACCGTAGAAATTACACCTGATTCTAAGAAAGCTGTTGAGAATGAAAACTCTGAGTTTGATTTAAAAGACGATTCAAGGCAGGAAAACGTTTCTGACACAGAAAACGATGCTGATGAGGATGCTTTAAAGAATCAGCTTCAAATGGCACTTGATGGCTTTGTCAATGAGGGAAATAAGCCGTCTGAGACTATAGACAGCAGTGCAAAGGATGATAATGAAGATGACAGCGAAGATGATGATTTGCAGTTCATCGACTTAAATTAGTGAATATGACTGGAGGATATGACTTGAAACCATATACAAGTAAGGCTAAAAAAGCAATAGATTTGGCTGCACGTATATCAAAGAAAATGAATTACAGCTATGTTGGAACAGAGCACATACTGGCTGGCCTTATAAAAGAGGGCACCGGTGTGGCAGCTGAGATTCTAACAGCCTGCAATGTGGAATATGATAAGCTTATTTCGATGATTGAAGACCTGATTTCACCGGGGGATAACATCGAAGTGATGGACAGGGATGGCTATTCACCAAGGACACAGAGAGTATTGGAGCGTGCATCGGAGGAAGCCGATAGATTTGAGTGCAATGAGATAGGTACAGAACACTTGCTGATGGCTATAGTACTGCAGGGAGACTGTGCAGCTGCAAGACTTTTAAACACCATGGGTGTTAACAGTCAGAAGATGTTTATAGATATTCTTGGTGCGATGGGTGAGGATCCGTCTGCATACAGGGATCTGATGAAAAGCTATGGTACATCATACAATTCTGCGACTCCTGTATTAGATCAGTATTCCAGAGATTTGACAGATATGGCAGAGGCAGGGCTTCTTGACCCTGTTATAGGCAGAAAAAAGGAGATGGAGCGCGTTATCCAGATACTTTGCCGCCGAGGCAAAAACAATCCATGTCTGATTGGAGAGCCGGGAGTGGGCAAGACCGCTATAGTAGAAGGACTTGCGCAGGATATAGTCAGTGGCAATGTTCCGGATATTCTTTTGGGAAAGAGACTGGTTTCCCTTGATATGTCCGGGCTTGTAGCCAAATCAAAGTATCGTGGTGAGTTTGAGGAGCGTATCAAGAAGGTGATAAGCGAGGTTTCAAATGCCAAAAATGTACTGCTTTTTATTGATGAGCTTCACACTATAATAGGTGCAGGAGGAGCAGAAGGCTCGTTAGATGCATCTAACATATTAAAGCCTGCGCTTGCCAGAGGCGAGGTACAGGTAATCGGCGCCACTACCATAGAAGAGTACCGCAAATACGTGGAAAAGGATGCTGCGCTTGAGCGCCGTTTCCAGCCGGTGATGGTTGAGGAGCCGGGTGTGGATGAGACAATAGAGATACTCACAGGATTAAAGGGACTCTATGAAAAGCATCATGGTGTCATCATAACAGATGAGGGTGTGAAAGCAGCAGTAAACCTTTCTGCACGATATATAAATGACAGATTTTTACCTGATAAGGCGATAGACCTGATGGATGAAGCGGCAGCCAGGATAAGGCTTAAGAATCTGACATCATCTGACGAGCTGCTTGCTCTGAAAAAAGAGATAACAGATAAGCAGAACCAGTTGGAAAATGCTTTGTCGAAAGGAGATCTCGCAGCTGCCGGCGCGCTTATGTCGGAAAAGGAAGTGCTTGAAAATAAACAGCAGAAGCTTATCAGAAAGAACCGTCGCACAGGAGCCAAAAATCAGCCTGTAGTCGGCGAAAATGAGATAGCGGATGTAGTATCGGGATGGACCAAAATACCTGTAAATAAGCTTACAGAGTCAGAGGCAGGACGACTTGCAAAGCTTGAACAGATACTTCACAAGCGTGTAATAGGACAGGAGGAAGCTGTTTCTGCTGTCGCAAAGGCAGTCAGACGAGGCCGTGTTGGTTTAAAGGATCCTAAGAAGCCGATTGGCTCATTCCTGTTTTTGGGACCGACAGGAGTAGGTAAGACGGAGGTGTCAAAGGCGCTTGCTGAGGCTGTCTTTGGCAAAGAAGATGCCATGATACGTGTTGACATGTCAGAGTACATGGAAAAGCATAGTGTTTCAAAGATGATTGGTTCACCACCGGGATATGTGGGCCATGAGGAGGGCGGACAGCTCTCAGAGAAGGTCAGACGCAATCCTTTTTCTGTTATACTGTTTGATGAGATAGAAAAAGCACATCCTGATGTGTTCAATATACTTTTACAGGTGCTTGATGATGGTAGAATCACTGATTCACAGGGGCGCACGGTTGATTTCAAGAATACAATAATCATCATGACATCAAATGCAGGAGCTTCTTCTATTATAGAGCCAAAGCGCCTTGGCTTTGGTGCAGGTGATGACGAAAAGCAGGATCACGAGCGTATGAAGAACAGTGTCATGGAGGAGGTCCGCCGTATATTTAAACCTGAGTTTTTGAACCGAATCGACGAGACTATTGTATTTAGAGCTCTCAACAAGGATGACATGAAGCATATAGTGACACTTCTTGTAAAGGAGCTTAAGAAACGCTGTAAAGAACAGCTTGATATAGAGCTCACAGTGCGCGACAGTGCAAAATCCTTTATCGTGGACAAAGCCTATGACAGAAAATATGGCGCAAGACCTCTTAAACGAAAACTTCAGGAGGAGATTGAAGACCGTATGTCAGAGGATATTATTACCGGCAAAATTAAGCGCGGCAATAAGGTAATAATTTCTACGAAAAACAAACAAATTTCATTGACTGTTGAGTAGAATTGGATTTATAATTAATATATCAATATAGCTACGGGAGGATAAAAATGGCTGTAATAAGTGAATTAATCCGTACTGAGGAAAACGGAAAGCTCAGCTTCGGAGATTATACATTGGCTGCAAAGGCAAAACTTGACAATTTTGAGAAGGATGGAGATATCTACAAGGTAAAGACCTTTAAGGAGATTACAAAGCTCGAAAGAAACGGACTCTTTGTATACGAGTCTGTTCCGGGAACAGCGGTTATGGATTTCGAGGAGACTGCTGATACAGTGACATTTACTGTGGAGGGACCTGAGGATGCTCAGATTACTCTTGGCCTTGAAGAGGAGACAGAGTACGAAATTGATATAGCTGGAGCTGTTGCAGGTACTATGAAGACAAATCTCGGCGGCAAGCTCAGCTTAAGCGTAGAGCTTGAGGGTGTTGATTCAGTCGATATCAAAGTATCAAGAAAATAGAGCATATTTTTAGCCCGGTGAAAGCCGGGCTTTTTGTATTTTATAAAGGAGAACAATATGGCAAAAGGAAAGACCTCTGTATTTTTCTGCCAGGAATGTGGTTATGAATCGGCAAAATGGATGGGACAGTGCCCGGCCTGTAAGGAATGGAATACATTTGTAGAGGAAACCGTAGATAAAAAGTCGATAAGTTCGTCGGGAAAAGTAAAAAAAGAATCAAAGGCGGCACAGGTTCTGCCTCTTTCGGCAGTAAAAAGCGAGAAAGAGAAGCGTATAGTGACAGGTATAGCCGAGTTTGACAGAGTGCTTGGCGGAGGAATTGTGAGGGGGTCACTTGTGCTTGTGGGAGGAGATCCGGGTATAGGAAAATCCACGCTTCTACTTCAGGTATGCAGGGAGCTTTCACAAAAAAAGGTGCCATTACTTTATGTGTCAGGTGAGGAATCACTGCATCAGATAAAGATGCGTGCCGACAGACTTGGTGATTTTACGGATTCACTGGAGCTTTTATGTGAGACAAGTCTTGATATAGCAAAGGACGTGATTCAACGAAAAAAACCGGAGGTTGTTGTAATAGATTCCATCCAGACTATGTACAATGAGGAGATAGCGTCGGCACCGGGCAGTGTCTCACAGGTCAGGGAGACAACCGGAGTGCTTATGCAGCTTGCAAAAACTTTGGGTATTTCTGTTTTTATAGTAGGACATGTGACAAAGGATGGTGCGGTTGCGGGGCCTAGGACGTTAGAGCATATGGTTGATACTGTGCTTTATTTTGAGGGTGACAGGTATGAGTCGTACAGGATACTTAGAGGCGTTAAGAACAGATTTGGTTCGACCAATGAGATAGGCGTATTTGAAATGAAGGCGGAGGGACTTGTTGAGGTGGAAAATCCGTCGGAGTATATGCTTAGCGGTAAGCCCGAGGGAGCATCAGGATCAATTGTCACATGTTCCATAGAGGGAAGCCGCCCGATACTTCTCGAGATACAGGCTCTTGTATGTCACAGTTTTTTTAATAATCCAAGGCGTACAGCAAATGGTACAGATTATAATAAAGTAAATCTACTCATGGCGGTCCTTGAAAAAAGAGCCAATCTGCCACTGTCAGACTGTGACGCTTATGTGAATATAGCAGGCGGTATAAGGATGAACGAACCGGCGATAGATCTTGGGATAGTGCTTGCAATCGCATCAAGCAAAAAGGATATTATAGTGCGTGAGGATACCATATGCTTTGGAGAGGTGGGCTTAAGCGGAGAGGTACGCGGAGTTACCATGTCCGAGCAGCGTGTGGCTGAGGCAAAGAAGCTTGGCTTTAAAAAGTGTATTGTTCCCAAAGTGTGTCTTGCAGGAGTGTCGCATATTAGTGGAATTGAGATTGTCGGTGTGGCAAATATCAAGGAAGCGATAGAGGCTGTCAGATAGTAATTGTGAGAATTGTATATAATAAACAGACAATTTAGAAAATTTGCGTTTTTTAAGATAGTTTTACTACTTTAATTAATTGCAGAAAACCCGTTGACATATGTGTGCCAGGATGATATTATATCAAAGCTGACTCGCGGGACACATTGAGTTGTAGAGCTTGTGAGTTACATTTTACAGACATGACTTTATAGATATTGCTTTGAAAATAAGCTGAAAAAGTTATGAAAAAAGTTCTTGACAAATGCAAAACATTTTGATAGAATAAACAAGCTGTCGCAA
>OGCO01002117.1_pt1 | contig 27238 bp, 24 predicted proteins | sample 1570171 | NCBI WGS metagenome assembly OGCO01 (sample SAMEA4370583, study PRJEB24528) | human gut metagenome
AACAGAGCCGTATTTTATGTAAAGGAAGTGAGTTTTAGTGGCGTTTAAAATATTATCGCAGGAAGAAATTGCTATTCTTAACAAGCGTGAAAAAGAAGCATATGAGCAAGAGTATCAAGAGTATCTTGAAAGAACAGCTTTTGTTGAAAGATTGAAACAGCTAGAAAAAGTTCATATGCCCAAAGTTTCAATAAAAAAGAAGGCAATAAAAAAAGTTAAGTTTCCAGCAATACCTATTATACAAACAAAAGGATTCATAGCGGATGCTGCAATGGGAGTTGAACTTTTAAGCGTAACCCAAAATTTAAGTCATACCTTAAATAGTTATTCCAAATCCTCAATACAAATAAATCATAGAGCATCATTACCTAGCGTATTTATTTCTGCTCCGGACATAATTAATTCTGAAAAAAATTCACCTTTTGTTGTTACAGGAATAGAATCTGTGCCGATTGCAGAATCTGTACCAATTAAGTATGAATTTCCAGAATTCAGTGCGATTATTCCAGAAATACAAAGGATGGCAAAATCTGAATTTACGGAGATTGTGATTGAAAACTATTCGATTAATGGACTTCCAAGAGTGAAAGTTGAGTTGCCACAAACATTCATAAAAGATATCCAATTGAATTTTAAGACTCATTTTCCGTTTATCAAGATTGTAAAACCGAGAGTAGAAAAAATAGAAGTGGCTCAACATGATACAGTTGTATTAAAACCAGTTACAGTTACAAAACCAGATACAATCGACGTGTCGATAGAAGACTATAAAGTACCTCGTTTTGTAATGAATACTGTCAATGCACCAATTCTAAGCTACACACCACAAAAAATTAATCTTGCTGAACTATCGTCTGTACCAATACCTAAATATTACAATATTTCAAATACTATTAGGGAGACAATGACTGCCGCTTCAATGTCCAGTTCTTCAAACGCCGTAGAGAAAGAAGAAAAAGAATTTAAAACTATAACTACCAAATTACCGAATATTTGTACACCTGTATTCGCACCACAAATAAAAATTCCTGATGTAAGTATCAAGGGATTGAATGCACAAGTTATCTCCACTCCGAAAGAAATTCATTATCTAGAGTCTGACTATAAAGTTGTGACTAATAGACCACCTTCGATTGCTGTTCCACATATTGATGTTGAAGCAGAATTGAAGATTATATTTTCCAAAGTCAGGTGATATCATGAAAAACAATGAAATATTAGTATCAGTAAAATTTGAAGAAAAAGATTTGACGAGAACACTCTCGTTTCTTGTAATAAAAGATACAACACTTAAATCATTTATTCAAGGCGTATACTATGGTCTTGGTAAAATGATCAAAAATGATAAAGAGGAACAGGAAGCTGGAACTCTCTCAATACAAGATTGCTATTCTGCTTTTGTGAAATATATTAAAACACATAAAGAATTACTTGTCTTTTATACAATTATGGGACAATATGCGATTTTGAATATCACCGATAAATCTGTAGATGAATTGGATGAAGAGAAAAAAATTAAGAATAATTATGATATGTCTTTGAGTAGTTTGGGGATTGTTACTTCAAGTCAAATCCTTATTACAGACAAAAAAGTTGTAGAAAGTGTTCCACAGTTATTTGATGAGATTGACAAACAGAAAACTTATATTCTTCGTGAAAATAATACTCTAGAATATAATATAAGTACAAGAAGATTGAATGTTATAGAACCAACGGAAATAGATATTCTACCTGCAGGTGATATGCCGGCAGAGCAAAAAGGCAGTTTTCTTGATGCCATTGCTCCTCCGATAATTACTGGTTTGGGTATGGTTGGGTTACGCTTTTTAATTGGCAGATTTACAGATAATTCTGCCTTTAATAGTTCAATGATGGCAATGACAGTAGCTATGCCACTTATGTCTGCAATTAATTCTTTTTATAGCAGAAAACGACAGTCTAAAGAACATCGTGAATCCGTAACAGAATGGAAAGAAAAATACGAAAAATATATCAATGAAACTATTATAAAAAAGAAAATAGTGCAGTGGCAGAGAGATGAAATCATTTACTTAAATAAAGTTTATCCTCAAATGGGGGTGCTTTTTAATGAAGCAGGTGAAATATCCACTGTTATTTTTTCCCGCTCGCAGAATGACAATGATTTTATGCGTGTTTCATTAGGTGAGTCTGATGAAATAAAGCCATCTTTTCAAATAAAAGCGAAACAAAAAGATGATATTTTCTATGATATAAGGTACAAACTGCATACTCCTCATGATCGAAGGGATGCTACCCCGTATATTGAAATTATTATACCGCCAAAAAAGAAAAAAAGAAAAGGTTTTCAAGAAACTGCAGAAGAACTGAAAAATCAATTTTTATTAACAGAATTGCCATATGTTTTTTCCGCAACACAATATGATGATGATGACAGCGGTGAGCAAACAGGCTTTAAATATTTAAGAGACACCTCTGGTAATAATGAAAAACCTCCACTTTTGATAGATCTTAGAAATATTGGAACTCTTGGCGTCATTTCCAAAGATATAAGGACGTCTATACAATTTATAAAGCATCTTGCTTTTGAATTATCATTTTATCATTCTCCAGAAGATTTACAGATGGTTTTCTTTTTTAATAAGGAGAAAAATGTTTGCAAGCAAAATGAACTTATTGAGGATTATCTGTTTCTTCCACATACAAATGAGTTGTTTGAAAATCTTTCTCAGTTTGTGTTTGATGAGAAAAGTGCCGGTGAGGTCTTCAGTCAATTACAAACAATAATTGCAGAAAGAGCAAAATCTTCAAATTCGAAAGAATCTGAAGATGATGCTGTGCCAGAAAAACATACACAAATTGTTTGTTTTGTTTTAGATGATTATGATATTAAAGAAAAGGCATTTTCAAAATATATACCAGAAGCACCAGTTGAAGGTGAAGAATATGTTAACTCTCTTGGATTAACATTTATTTTCATAAAAAGTGAAAAAGGAATGCTTCCAAAGTATTGCGGTAGTATTGTTGAACTTGATAATCCGCGCCGAATCAGTAACAGATATAATCTGTTAAGTCATGAAACTCTTAGCAAATTAGCAGGTGGTAATGATTCTTCGACAACTACCGATGACATTATTGAGTACACAAGCTTTACCAATAAATATATTTTTGGGGATGGTACATCAACTTTGCCTAATGATGAATTTAGTCTTGCATTTAGGAGACTTAGTTCGATTTATTATACAAGAGTTGCTGAAAATGGAAAAGTGCCATCTCTCGTTACTTTGTTTGAGTTGTATCAAGATATATATCATGTTACTTCAGAAGAGATACAAGGTGATGGATTATCTGATATAATAAGAAAAAACTGGACTGAGCATAAAGAAAAAGATTCCACTGTTCCCAGAAATGATGTTACAAAAGATCTTCAGGTGGCAATGGGAAAAAATGAGCATGGTATAACATATCTTGACCTGCATGAAAATGCTGATGGACCACATATGCTTGAAGCTGGAACAACCGGATCAGGAAAATCAGAAACGATCATAACTTATCTGATAGGATTATGTATGAAGTATTCGCCTATGGATTTAAACATTATGCTTGTGGATATGAAAGGTGGAGGATTTTCTGATCGTTTGGGAGATTTGCCTCATTGCGTAGGAGCAGTTACAAATACTACAGGTGAAAGCGAAGGAATTTCTGCTGTTTACATGTTAAAGCGATTTTTAGAGTCTTTAAATGCCGAAATAAAGAAGAGAATGCTCATCTTATCTGAATTAGGTGTAGATAATTGTGATGCTTATATTAGAGCAGCAAGGATAATTAAGAGAATTAAAGAAATTGAGGGCGATAGTTCAAAGGCTGAAGAAAAAGATGTACTGATAAATAAAATAAAGAACAATAAAATGCAGATGGAGGCACTTAAAGGAGATGTTTCTAAAATAAAGCCATTATCTCATTTGGTACTTGTAGTAGATGAATTTACAGAATTAAAGCGATTCTCAAGCGAATCAGATGATGTAGATTTTATTGCAGAGATAACTACAATCGCCCGTGTAGGTAGAACATTAGGCTTACATATCATTTTGATTTCTCAAAATATTGAAGGAGCGATAACAGATGATATTAGAGTGAATTCAAAATCAAAAATATGTTTGAAAGTTGCAACAAAGCAAGCATCAAAGGAAATGCTTGGAACACCTGATGCGGCAGCTGCAACAATGCCGGGAAATGGTAGAGCTTACTTGTTGGTTGGGACAGGAAGCAGATACGAATATTTTCAATCAGCATATACCGGTGCGAATAAGAATATGGATATTGAGCCTCCGGTAAATGTGACATATGTATCTTCAACAGGTGTGTTTGATACAAAATATTATAATTCTTCAAAAGATAATATCATTATTGAGAAGAAGAACAAAAATATAAGTGAATATGATACTCAGTTAAAATACATTACAGATGTTATAAAGGACATTGAAAACGAATTTGAAAAACCGGTTAAAATTTTCAGAGATCCACTAAAATCTGTAATACCGGATGAAACAGAATGGAGGTATGACTAATAATGACAGATAGTATTGTTTGTACTTTGGGGCAATATGACATTCCAATTATACAGATGCAACCTCCTTTTAAGGTTGATTTATTAGATTCAAATATAGCTGTATTTGGGTCTTCAATGAATGGAAAAACAAATTTTGTCAGATTGCTGATTAATATCTTGCATAAGATTAGAAATGAAAAAAATGAACAAATATTTATTTTGGATTTTGGTGGAGCACTTTCGGCATATGAAAGAGCACCATTAGTTTCAGCATATTTTGATAATTCAAATGAGGAATATGTTAAAAGAACGTTTAAGATAATGGAATCAATATTAAATGATAACACAAAACAATTGGATGGAAAAATATATAGAAATGCAGAAGAAAATAAGAAACCAATTCATACAACATTTATAATTGACAATTTAAATGCTTTTATTGATGAAGACAGATATTTTTCGTATCAGGAAAAATTTGGAAGAATATGCAGAGAAGGATCGTCTAAGGGAATAAGTGTTGTGTTTACAGCTACTGATACTAAAGGAATATCAGGTTATTTATTATCATTTAAACAGAAGATTGCATTAAATCTTCCTGTTGATAAATATGTAGATATATTTAATACAAAAGTAGAGGCAGCAGGAAATATTCCCGGAAGAGGATATGCTAATGTAACAGTACAACCGGAAGGAGTAACGGGAACGTTTCAAATGAATAATCCATATGAAGTTCAATGTTTTTTTGCTGAGAATATTGAGGAAGAGGATACAGCATTTGTTTTGAATTTAAATAAAAAATATGAAAAAATTGACAAAAAGGATAGTGAAATTAATGAATATGATGAGCAATATTTGAGACATGTTGCAACACGATATAAGACATTTCCACAAGAACTTAAAAGAGAGGATTATGAGCAACTTAAGGAAGTATATGCGAAGACTTCACCTAATTGTGTGGAAGTCGGCTTGGATTATGTAAAATGTGAGCCGGTTTCTATAGATTTGGAAAATTCGCGTGTTATAGCTATTTATGGGAAAAAAGAATTTGGTAAAACAAATCTTTTATGTACATTGTTAGATGGAATTAGTGAAAAGCTACCTTGTGCAAAGTATGTTTTTTTTGATGATGGAAGAAAACAGCTAGATTCATTTTATAATTATTATAAAGTAAAAGGCTATAAATGTGAGTTAATAAATCAGTTTAAGGAGGTTGAACTAAGATATGAAGCTGGAGAATATGGGGAACCGGGGTTTGTAAAAAAGAAACTTTCGCCTATTCAACAGTTTTATTTGATGTTACACGAAGAATACATAGATTTATCTGTTAATTACATTGATATTTTGGATAATATTTTTGGAAGAATAAATGAGGATCAATTTCCGAAAAGTAAAAGTAATTCTGAAACAGAACCAACAGTATTTGTGATACAGAGCAAATCTATTTATATTAATTCAAAGATTAATGCGGATTTTATACATTATATTCTTCCTGAGTTATTAGATGTTGCAGAAGATAGAAATTATATTTTTATTTTTACTGATGTTAAGAAAATAACGGACATCGAAGTTAATTCTGTGTTTAATAGTTCATTGAAGTCAATATTTGTACTTGATAATATTGCTGAATTTGCAAGTGAACGTGGAAGTAAGACCGTATTTGGAGATATGGATATTAAATCGTTAAAAGAAGATTATGCTAAATGTGAGCTTGGTGATGGATATTACTATGATGTTGAAGCAGACAATCTTAAAAAGATGAAGTTTATAAAAAATAACTGGGAGGATAGAAGTTATGAGTAATGCAGAATTTAAATCAGCTGATACAAGTAAAATAGCTAAGTTTCAAGAAGAGAGCAAAAAGGTATGTGCAGAATTCAAAGCCATTAAAAAAGAGTTTCAGCGTATAAACAAAGAGTTGTTGAGCGGCTGGAAAGGTGTTGGTGCAGATGCATATAAATATGAAACGGATCACATTCTTGAAAAAATAGGCAGTGTAGATGATGTTCTTGAAATGATTAACAATAGTGCTGTAAAAGATATTAGAGATAATTATAGCAAATTGGATGATGACTTAGCAGAATTTAATAAAAATCCGTATGGAAATGAAAGTGAGTGATATAAATGCCAAGTATTACAGATGTATCTTATACAGATATTACAGATGAAAATAAAGAAGTACAGATAGATTTAAAAATATTATCAGAAAAGGATGAAGATACAATTTATAATATATTGTTTAGAGATGAGTTGGAAAATTCGTAAGGATTTAAACTTAGTTCTAAATAGTTATGAATATTAACAGTTGAAGGAATTTTAGAAAATAGAATGGCAACAATTACATTATATAAGGATAAGCTGAATGGAGTGGGAGGCTTAATAGACAACATCATAAAGTCTTCCAATAGCTTAGATACTCAGTTAGGGACACTTAAATCTACATTACAGGGCGTAAGCAACAGTACATATAATCTGCAGGATACAGTAAACAGTATTAGTTCCTCTTCCAAAACTGAGAAAGAAAAAGTCAGTGATTTAAAAAAATTGAATAAACAGGTTACAGAGTTTATTACGACTACTGTTAAGAGAGATAATTCTGCACGCGATGAAATCAATAAATCAAAAAAAGATTTTTACGCGAAGTACAACTATTTAAAGCCGGATTGCGAAAAAAATGCCATCGAAAAGATTGTGGATAAAGTTGAAAAGGCAGCTGAGTGGTGTGCAAAACATTGGAAATTGGTTGTGACAGCCGTTATTGTAATAGTGGCTGTAGTTCTTTTATTTACTGGAGTAGGTACTGGACTTGGAGCTGCTATTATTGCTGGAGCCTGTTGGGGAGCAATAACAGGTGCAGTTATCGGTGGTGTTGCCGGAGGGATAAATAGTCTGAAAAATGGTGGCTCATTTTTTGAAGGGTTTGAGAATGGAAGTTTTGATGGTGCTATTGGAGGTATGATTGGTGGTACCATAACAGGAGGACTTGCTTTTACAATAGGACCAGGAATGTCACTAGCTGGTAGTATTCTTAAAAATGCTGGAGTAGGAGCATTATCATCGGGAAGTTCTAATATGGTTGTAACAACGATTGATTATTTGATAGAGCAGAGAAATTTGAATGGGGCATTGGATGATATAGCCTTGTCTGGTATTTCAGGAGCAGCTACAGGAGCTTTTGTAGGTGGAATCATGGGTGCGTTAACATATGTAAAGAGTGGAATAAATAATAGTTGGTACAATGACGATGGCAGTATGAATTATCCGCCAAATAATGGAGCTATTAAGGGAACAGAAAAAAATATAACTTTAAAACCAGGAAAAATAATTGGTAGATATGGTAATATTGGAGATAAAAGTAATTTTGTTACTCAGACGGGTGCAGATCCAAACAGATTAGCTTTACCGCCGAACACAAGTCCTTCAATTTATCAAGAATTTGAGGTGATTAAGAAAATACCGAATACAATACAAGGTAAAATAGCGGCGTGGGGAGGTTCACCAGGTGGAGGAGTACAATATGAATTACCAGAACCTATTAAACAATTAATTAGAGAGGGATATATAATACCAAAATAGATTGGAGTAAAAAATGTATACAACAAATGAATTGGGAAAATACATAACTGCACAGATAGAGAGTAAACTTGGTAGTGTGGATTGGACAAATGTAAATTTTACTGAGGGAAATAAAAATAGTGTAGAAGGAACATACATTTTTTCGAAGGATAACGCATATCATATACTGTTTGCAGAAAAAGGAAAGATAAGAGATGAGAAAGTCACAACAGATGAAAAAAAAATAATTTACAGTGTATTAGATATTGTTTCCTTTGATATTGCAATGAAATTTGCTATTAGCAATAGAGAGAAACACAAAGACTTTAGACGTAAATTGTTTGAAAAAGAAGTAGAGATATATTCGTTGTTTGGGGATGACTTTGAAAAAAATAAAAAAAGAGAAATAGAGGAGATATTAGAAGAAAATCCGTATAAAGATATTTAAATAGAAAAGTATATGTTATTGAATTGCCAATAGGATAACATTATATAAAGATAAACTAAATGTTGTAGGATTGTTTGATAATATAATTAAATCTTCAAATAATCTGGGCACTCAGTTAGGAACGTTAAAATCTACATTACAAGGAGTAAGTAGTAGCACATATAATTTACAAGATACGTTAAATAGTATTAGTTCTTCGTCTAAAACTGAGAAAGAAAAGGTCAGCAATTTAAAATAACTAATGCAAACATACAAAATGGTGTACTATACATAGATGTTATAGCAAAATAAGGAGTTGTTATGGAACAAAAAATATTGACATTAGCAGAAAAATGGGAAATAGATGCTCAGGCGTACAGGGAAGGTGCTTCTGCTAGAACATCATCTCCTCAGTGTGAAAAATGTAGATATAATATTATTGGTGATGCTATGAATTGCGAGAAATATAAAAAGAAATACAAACCTGAACATATTATATTTTGTGAAAAAGAGTGTAACTATTTTGAAAGTAAAAACAGAATAGAATTTGATATTTATACAGATAAAGATAATTCATTATATGGCGGCATATTGGGGTTTTGTATTGGAGATATGATTGGGGTTCCTGTGGAATTCACTAGCAGAGTAGAACGAAGCATAGATCCTGTAAAAGAACTTCGTGCGTATGGCACATATCATCAAGGGTTTGGAGTTTGGTCAGATGACACATCATTAATGATAGCATTAATCGCCAGTTTAATTGATGGATTTTCGCTTGAACGTTTATCGAATTATTTTGTTAAATATTATAAGGAAGGAATGTTTACACCAGAGGGGGTTATGTTTGACATAGGAAATTCGACAAGAATAGCCATAGAAAATATCATAAAAGGAGTTTTGCCTACGATGTGTGGTGGAAGTACAGAAAATGATAATGGAAATGGTTCGTTAATGAGAATATTACCTATAGCGTTTTTAAACATAACTAACAAAGATCAGAAAAAGATGGTCGAAAGTGTTTCTTCAGTAACTCATAGACACAAACGTTCACTTTTAGCAGGAATAATATATGTGAATTTTGTTTCAAATCTATATAAAGGTTGCAGCAAAGAGAAAGCATATGATAGAACAATAGACTTTGTAAAAGAAGAATGTAAAGATGAATATATGGGGGAATGGCAATATTTCAATAGAATATTAGAAAAAACAATTATAAATGAAAAGTTGGATAGAGTTAGAACAACAGGATATGTTGTTGATACTCTTGAAGCCGTATTTTGGTTGGTTTTCAATGAAAACACATATGAACAAACTGTATTGAAGGCAGTAAACCTAGGCGGCGATACAGATACAATTGCAGCTCTTGCCGGAGGATGTGCAGGTGTTATATATGGATTTTCGTCAATAAATGATAGATGGATACAGAATGTTGCAAAATTAGCTGAAATAAAACAGTTGATAGATGATTTTAGGGCAACACTTGTGAATTAAATAGTTAAAATTAGAAAATAGAAAATGGCGACTATCGCATTTGTGTTTAATATGTCGGAAATGGACATGCGATTCAAAATGCCTTCGTCGATTAAGGAATTGATAAAGACTGGATATTTGAGGAAGATTTTATAATGGATAGAACAGAATTTATAAAAATCATGAAAAAAAACCACGTTCCTAATTTTTATTATAATATAGAGGGAACAGGACGTGATGATGAGCGCTTTTACTTGAACAAAGATGAACATGGATGGAATGTATATTACGCTGAAAGAGGTTGCAAAACTACAAATAAATATTTTAATAGTGAAAGTGAAGCATTAGAATACATTTGCAAGAGATTAACTGAATAAACTCTATTTTGGTAGTTAGTGACAATCATCTCCAAAATTTTAATTAAATAAGTGAAAGTATAAAGCAAATTATTGAAGCGTGAGGTAAATAAAACAAGATGAATTCAAATGAAATGAGAGGATCAGACTTTATATATCAAATTGATAGTTCGTATGGATTAAGTCAAGACGGATATATTGCAACAGGTACAGAAAGTATTGTTTATAAAGGATTAAAAATATCTAAAGACAGAAAGATTGTTATGTCTTGTGTTTTGAAATTTAAATACAAGCATATAAGGATGAGTACAAAGGACAATGAGGAACAAGGAATCGATGTACTAACACGTTTTAAAGAAAATGATTTGAAAATATTTGATAAATTACAGAATTGCCGTTCAGTAGTAAGAATATATGATGTAATTGAGGATTTGGGAGATTTTTCATTATTAGATAAGCATATTCCTAAAGGTGGCAAGCCATTATTAATAGACAAAGACAGATTTTTTTGTGTAGTAGAAGAATTTGTCGATGGATGGTCATTAGAAGAATATTGCAGAGATGTTTATTGGAAATTAACAGCTACCAAAGAATTGCAATATGGATTAAAGGAAAAAATTAGTTTTCATGAATTTAATTCTGAATTGCAGAATAGTAAAATTGAAAGTTATAAGAAAGATTATAAAAGTATAATTCGTTATCAAAATGAAATATATAATTTTATGATTAATCTGTGTGACATAATGGAATATGTTACAGAAAAGAACAGAATATTGCATCTAGATATAAAACCTGACAATATAATGGTTACCCGCTATGGTAGGGAATTAATTTTAATTGATTTTGGCAGGTCAGGAACATTAAATGAACATAACTACATAGAAAGTCAACTTGCAGGAGCAGATTATAATACAGAAGAAAGAATTGAAAGAATGTTCCAATATGGAACATTGGGATATGCGGCTCCGGAAAACTATGTTAAACCAATTAATGATTCAAAATATCCACTTGACAAGAATAAAGTGGAACTAGGGAAGATGACAATAGAAAGTGATATATTTTCTTTTGGCGCAACTTTCTGGGAGTGTCTTAATATTTTTGAATTGTATACAAAAAGCAGAGAGTTTGCAAAAGATAAAGGTGAGGGTGGATCATATGATTATTACAGAAAATATGTTCTGAATAATGAAGCATATTGTGATAGAGATCTTTCGTTAACTTCATCACATTATCATTTGGAACTGGAAAAAATAATTAGAAAATGTACAAGATCACGAGATAATGATTATAGAAATCCGGATAATGATAGATATTACCATTCGTATAAGCAATTGAGAGAGGATATTGAATTTGCACGAGATTCTTCACCGACAATTGTTAAAACAGAAAATACAAAAGTAAGAAACACTTTTGGAATGGTTGGAACAGTCTTGGGATTTATTGCTATATTAATTGTTTTACAAAGCGGATTGAAAATCTCTTTTAATTATCTTTCTCAAAAAAAATGGGATAATATAACATCTAATTATAACAGTACCAGAATAGAGAGATTAGGATCTGTTTCAGTAGATTTGATTAAGTCATCAAATTCTCAAAATCAAAGAAAAGTATATAGTGATACGTATAATTTTTTGCTGGATAATGATAATTTGATTGATTCAGCAGAAGGAAATGTATTAGTAAATTTGTTAAGCGAGATGGAGGATACGAATGACACATCAAAGTACATAGATGATATTATCGTAAATGCTGATGATAGAAGATATACAGAAATTATAAAGTACATAGTAAAACTGAAAAAACCAAACAATTCATTAGGATATGATATTGCTAATGTGATATATAATATTGAGATTAAAGGGTACAATTCCAATAATAAAAAGAATATTATATCAGGATATAATATCTTACTAAACAATAAGGATAGTAAAGAATTCCATTCAATTATAGTAAGACTTAAAAACACTTTAAATCATGATGAATCTATTCGTATAATTAGTCAAGATAGTGGAAAGTCTAGAAGTGATATTGTGAAATTGTTTGATGAGATTGAAATGAGGTAGGTAAATGAAGGGGATTAATAAAATAAAAGAAAAAATCTGGAATGAGGAAGTAAAGAAAATTGTTCTTTATGTTTTGAAACCAACCCGCATTACAATTATTTCGGGATTTATTTTGTTGATATTAATATTGGGGATAATAATTGTTTCAGGAAATTTTGAAAACTTTATTGTTTCAACAGACATTAAATATAATTCGCCAATGCTAAAGTGGATGATGCTTACATTTACAATAACGGCAGTAATTTCATTAATATATGGAATAAGTTTGTGTTTGTATAAATATAAGCGCCCCGGTAAGAAAATAAAAAATGGAAAATATGTAGAGGGAAATTCGTATAAGGCACTTTCTAATACACTTAGTAAATAAAAGCAAAGCAAAAGAGGAGAGGAAATCATGAAAAAATTTTACAGTCAATTATCATTGATATTAGCATTAATTCTTGTTATCAATTTATGCAATATTGGGTATGTAATAGAAGTAAAAGCAGAAGCAGAAGATACTTCTAATTTGTCAATTGATAAAGTAGATTTAGACACTAGCAATGCTGCTAATATTTCTAAGGATTGCATATTAACCTCCAAGGAATTAACTGTATCTATAAAAACAATTAGTTCAAGTGAAGATGTGCAAACATTTACATTATACAAAATTAATGGAGAAGAAAAGGAACTTGTAAACAGTGTCAAAGTGACCCCTGAGTATAATGAATCAGAATATATAGCTCAACAAAATATTAAACTTGACGCGAAAGAGAATACATATTCAGACTATGAATATCGTGTTGGAGTAAAAAGCTCTTCTCATCCAACAGAAGTATATGAGGATGTAAAGACAAGTGTTGACAATGCTGATGTGAAAAAGATTGTAATAGATACAATTAATCCGATAAGTGAGAATAATAAAATAAAGGTAAAGACGTGGCTGGAGTGGAGTGCCAATGGTATTGAAAGTGTTGAAAAGGTAGAGACCGAAGTTAAATGTACATTTAGAGATGACAATTCGGGAATTAATAAAATTGAATATCAAGTTGATAATGGCGAAAAAAAAGATTATAAATTAGATGGAAACGAAGTACATAACCCAGGAGAAAACGTTAATTTTGCTGATAAAATAGAAGGAAAAAATCATACAATAGATTTATTTATTACTGATAATGCAGGAAATGAATATCATTGTTCAAGCAATGAATTCAACGAAGAAAAGTCTGACAATGTAGGACCGAGGATTGATAGTGTTTTATTTGAACCATATATTGCCTCAACAACTGACTCTACAAAGGAAACAACAACAGAATTAAATTCATTTGATGAAATTTCAGTAATATTATATGACAAAATTTGCGTGGTGAGTAGTGCATTTACAATCAAAGTTAAAACTACAGATATTGCACAAGAGGGCGCAACGGTGTCAGGTATGAGTAAAGATAATGATGCAGTACAATTATTTGATGGAAATAAATTCATTGGTAATATGGCGTTAGAAAATGGATACTATATTTATACAGTGAATGATAGTATAAGTGCTGATGTTTTAACTATTCATACAAAGGATGCTAATGGTTATAAAACAATTAAAAAAATATCAGAAATTGATAGTAGCAAAAAAGACAGTTATTACATGGAAAAAGAAACGCCTACTTTAAAGCCGGATTATAAAAATGCTGTGAATAGTAATGGTCAATATTGGTTTAATAATAATGGTGGAGACTTTGTTATTGAAGTTGAGGATTCTGGAAGTGGAGTTAAATCAGTAACAATAACTGATGAAATTAAAAACGATAATAAATCAGTTATAAAGAATTACTTAAATAAGATTTTTGATAAGCAAGAAAAAAATTATAAGCAGGCAATTGACACAAGTTTATTAGATGAAGGTGATCATACTTTTTCGGTGACAGTTGTTGATAACTGTGGAAATAAACAGTCAGAAAAATATGAAATTCACGTGGATCACAGTGAACCAGAGATTTCATATGAAGTGAAAGCACCAAATAAAAAAGTTATTGATAATAAAGATTGGTATGATATTAATGACGAGTTAGAAATTGTTGCAACAATAAAAAAATCGACTTCAGATATTAAAAATGTTGAATTTAAAGTAAATAATCAAAATTTAGAATATGCTGAAACAATAGAGGAAGTAAATAAAAAACTGATAATAAATCTTAAAGTACCGGTAAAAAATTATATAGGGAATAGCGAAAATAAAATTAGTATTGTGGGATACATTGAAAGCTTATCAGGAAACAATAATAATTCAAAAAGTATTTATTCATGCTATATAGACAAAGCAGATCCTGAAATAAATAGTATTACAATTAATAAAATTGACAATGTATTATTTCAACCAACATTAAATTTGATATCTACAGGAATTTATTCAAATGGATCTTTAAAATTTAAAGTTGAAGCAAGTGATGTACAAGGTGATAGTGGAATTGATTATGTGGAATTTTCGTATTACAAAGACGGAGATAGAGTTGTTAAAAAAATGACATCTGTTGAAAACCGATTTGAGTATATACTACCATTTGAAATTAATTCTGAAATGTTTAATAGTAACTTTGAAATAATTGCATATGATAAATATGGGAAAGAAAGTAAATTTATTCCTTCTATTAAAGATGAAGCGGGTAATAGTACAGACAAATATTTTGTTATGCAGGAAGATATTACACCTATAGCAAAGATAAATCTTCCAAAGAGTGACGGTAGTGAAAGAACGGACGATCAATTGTGGTACAACAAAAACAAAAATATTTCTATCGACTTAGAAGACAAGCAGTCAGGAATCAGGTATGTAAAAATATTTGTTAATGGTGTAGAAATAGTTAAAGATATTAATGGAAATAAAATAGTTGATACTAAATATTCAAAATCATCACCTAAGAACATAACTTCTTTAACATATAACTTTACAACAGATTATATTATAAAAGAGGTGGGTAAAGCAGAGGATGGCAAATATAAAATAAAAGTAGAGATGTCGGACAATGCTGGAAATATATATGTAGATAATAATAAATCATTTAATATAGATGAGACAAATCCAAGTGTTGATAAAATCGAATTTTCAAGAAAAACATCTGATGGAATTTTAACAACAAATGATTTTAACACAGAGTTTAAGTATGGTTATTATTTTAATAATAGCTTTTATTTGAAAATTCATACTTCTGATAAAAAGCCATCTTCCGGATTAAGTCATATCGAATATAAATTGGTGGTATATAATAATGGGAAGAAAGAAGATAGTATAAATAAAACTTCACCAATTGTGAATGGTATGGCAAAAATTGAAATACCTAAAGGCTTTAAAGGTCAGATTTTTGTTAAGGCAATAGACATGGTTGGTAATGTATCAAAACAAGTCACAACTTTGGGTTATATTGAAGATGAGAGTGCACCTGAAATAGATATAAAACCATTGAAGAAGACTAAATATAAAGATAATTTAGGAAACAATTTATATTCTAAAAATGTTTCTGTAGATGTTTCTATTACGGATACAAAATCTGGATTGAAGACAATTGAGTACTACGTAGATGCAGAAAACAATAAAATTGAAAAGAAAATGATACAACTATCCAATGAAGGATATAAAGAAGGGGACAAACTTGAAGATGGATGGATTGTTACTAAAACAGACAGAAATCTTGTGGTTAAGGTGTCTCGAAAAATCGTTTTTAGCTCTGACGATAATGACATTGTTGCACATTTTAGAGCATCAGACATGGCTGGGAATAAAACAAAATATACTAAAACACAGAAATTCTCAATAGATAAAACAGCACCTGTAATTAAAATTGATTTTTCTAGTGGAGTTAAAAGCAATTCTAAATATTATAATAGCAAAACAAGAGCAATAATGAATATTACTGTTGAAGAAAGAAATTTTGATAAGGAATTGTTGAATATTGTAATTTCGGATTCTTACCATAATAACAAAATAAATCCTAAATTTGTCAAAGAAAAAGGCAAATATTCTTATGTTGCAACTATTGATTATCCGGAAGGTGATTATAATGTTCAGGTGTATGCAAATGATATAGTGGGTCATAAAGCAAAAATACATTCTAATGGTGGAAAGAAATCAACAGAATTATATACGGCAGAATTTATAGTGGATACTACTAATCCAAGCGTATCTACAAATTTTAGTTCTTTTGTGAATAATAGTACGCAAAAAGAGGGTAATTATTTTAATAAGAAAAAAACAGCAACAATTAGTGTAAAAGAGCATAACTTTGATCCTGAATTAATGAATATTAATGTTTTTGAAAAAGAAGCAGGAAAAGATCAAAGTGTTAAAGGGGCAGAGAAAATAAGTTATGCTGCGTATAGTAAAAAAGGATGGAGTGATAATGGCGATACACATTCTATAGAATTACAATTTGAAAGAGACGGAATATATAAAATAGAAATGAAGCCATCTGATATTTCAGAAAACAAAGGTGAAACAGATAGCACAGTTGTATTTGAAATTGACACAACAGCTCCAGAGATATTTATGATTAATGGGGAAAGTGTTGATAAGAAAAAAACAAACATTATTGATGTCTATGATGAAAAAAGGAAAGACGATGCTTCACCAACGGTAGAATACTATGATGCCAACTTTGATTGCATAAAATATGAAATCGTTAAATATATTCCAGAATATCAAAATGGAAAAGAATTTTCGAGTATATTACCGGAAACGATAAAGAAAACTTTGAGTAGCAAAGAATTTAAACTGGAGGACTTTAAAGAAGATGGTATTTATGCTGTTCAAATGACTGCATATGATAAGGCCGGTAATGCTAGCAAGGTAAACAAAAATACATATGTTAGAATGGTTAAATCAGATGTATTGGCATACATTGAGGATAGTCATCCGGGAGTAAACGGAAAGATAGGGAAGGGATGGTATTCAATAGAGGACGAAGATGGACCTTTAAGTAAAAGACCGGATAATTTTGAAAATTTAAACATAGCTGTGATTACGAGAAAAGATTCAAATATTTCTATTACATTAAATAGTAACGATGGAGATAGTATTGACACTGGAATAGAATGTTCAAATAAGGAAGAAGTATATGGTGCAGGTGTATACAGATATGTATTATCAAAAGATTACTTTAAAGATCATTATCAGGAAGATACGGACGCAACTTTTTATCTCACAGTAAATGATTCTGACAAAAAAATTGAATTAGGCCAAATTCATATAGACAACATTGCGCCAGAATGTGATTTACCTCCATATTTTCATAATTGGGGATGGATGAAGGGAACAGGTGAGAAAAAAATTGAAATTACCAATATAAGTGAAAAGATAGATACAAGTGCAAGCACTGTATATATTGATGGAGAAAAGGTTAAATATTCATATGATTCAAATAAAAATAAAATAACATTTTCAATTGAAAATGGAAGTCATAGTGTCGGAATCTCGTTGGTGGATTATGCAGGAAATAAATATAATGTTCCTGAAATTTCGCATTTAGGTGTTGGTAATTTTAGACTTTATTTGGGGATAGGTATGTCAATTGTTATACTTGCCGGAGTTTCTATGCTCATAATATTAAAAAGGAAAAGAAAAGTTGAAAATTTAGAATGATTTTTATAAAATAAATTTTCACATAAATGTTAGAGCAGTAATGTAGAATAATTTCTTAAAGATTACTGGAAGAGTAATTGCTAAATTTAATTGCAAGAAATAGGCGGAGAAAAATGCAATTCAAGAGTGGTTGACTAACTGACGGTCATAAAGTATAATAGCCATTAATAGGAGGCAGTGGTATGGCAAAGATGGGCAGACCAAAGATAGATAACCCGAAGGTCAACAAAATTTCGGTTAGGCTATCAGATGAGGAACATGTAAAACTCATTGAGTTTGCTAAGGCACATTCAATGACAAAAGCAGAAGCTTTTAAAAAGGGCTTAGAGCTTTTATATGAGCAGTGCAAATAAATTGCAAGCCACGATGCAATATTCTTTAAGTTGACCACAACTTGAGAACAAAAAAATAGCAAGTCAAAATAATTAGAAATTTTAATCAAACGAAAGGGCGAAATACGGACAGAAAGAGCAAATAAAAGAACCTGTTAACCGTCAGCCTTTTTAGAGTTTGAATAATGAAAAAAATCTGAGAACCCGCATAAACAGGGCGTTTGAGAGACATCAAGGTTCTATTTGATAACAAAATGATAACACTGGATATTTTGGTATTATTTATCAGGTATCCTGTGGTTATCAGGTAATATGTGTGAAACCGACAAAAAAGGTCTTACTGAATTGAGTGAAATCAATTTGGTAAGGCCTTTTTTCGTTGGTTTTTATTTTGCGTTTTTCGGGTAATTGTATCGCCACTGGTCATATTCTTCCTTGGTAATCTCCCCGGATTTTAGTTTTTCTGCCTGTTCCTGCCATGCATGGAACATATCAAACATAGAAAGGTAGGTGGTTCCCTTGGATTTATCTAACCGGAGGCAGAGTTCTCCGTCAATCTCTCCGATATGAAGTCCGTAAAGGTCTTCTAATGTAAATAAGGTGTGCATTAGTCCTACATAACTGTCAATGTCCGGGACTGCCAGTGCATGGGGAGATACCTCGAAAATGTCAGCCAGTGCATTCAGATAGTTTTCCTTCGGGCTGCGTGCGCCTTTTTCGTACTGTGCAATGCGGACATCAGCCTGCGATTCGCTGAATCCCAGCTGCTGACCTAAATATTTCTGCGTGAATCCACGCAGAAGTCGGAAATGATGAATTCTTTCTCCTATTGCCATATTCATTCTCCTGTCTGTCTATTGATAAATTGAGTATAGCATATATGTATAGTACAGACAAGAAGAAACCATACAAAAAAGTATAGAATTTTTGTTTTAAAACACTTGACCAATACAAAAAAGTATAGTATCATGCAGACTATACAGAAATGTATAGTGCAAACAAAGGAGGGATTTTACAATGAGTAAAATGTTTATGAATGTAAAAGAGGTCATGGAAGTTCTGGAGGTATCGGAATCCTACGCTTATAAGCTGATGAAGAGACTGAACAGGGAATTACAGGCGATGGGATGTCAGACAATCGCAGGAAAAGTTGACCGGAAGTATTTTTACGAGCAGTTTTATGGAACAAGATCGAACGATGGGAGGAATTAGGAATGGCAATTTACAAGAATGAAAGCAATAACACTTGGTACGTCATGGCAAGGTATCAGGACTGGACTGGTGAACGTAAGCAGAAATGCAAAAGAGGATTTGCGACAAAAAGGGAAGCTGCACAGTGGGAGCAGCAGTTCATCCTGCAGAAGAAAGCCAGCATGGATATGGAATTGGAGAGTTTCTGCAAATTATATGAGGAAGATGTGAGACCAAGGCTGAAAAAAAGCACCTGGTTCACAAAAGAAAATATTATCAAGTCCAAGATTTTACCGTATTTGGGAAAAAGAAAGGTATCGGAAATTACCGCAAAGGATGTTTTGGATTGGCATAATGAACTTCGCAAATTGACAAGCCGGAGGGGAAAACCATTATCCCCTACTTATCTGAAAACGATTCATGGACAGTTGAGTACAATTTTCAATCATGCGATTAAATTTTATGATCTGAGTACAAATCCTGCAAGGAAAGCGGGGACAATCGGATCGGAGGAAAGTAAGGAAATGCTCTTCTGGACAAAGGCAGAGTATAAGCAATTCTCGGAAGAAATGATGGATAAACCTCTTTCCTATTATGCGTTCCAGTTACTATACTGGTGCGGAATCAGATCCGGGGAGCTTTTGGCTCTAACTCCTGCGGACTTCAATTTCCAGAAGAGAACGCTGCGGATTAACAAATCTTATCAGCGTCTAAAAGGAGAAGATGTGATCAGCACGCCAAAGACAAAGAATAGTATTCGTACTGTGACGATGCCGAAGTTTCTATGTGACGAAATGCAGGATTGCCTGAAGTTATATTACAGCCTGCAGCCGGATGACCGTATTTTCCCGGTAACAAAGTATTATCTTAACCATGAAATGGAAAGAGGATGTAAAGCAAGCGGTGTGAAAAAAATACGTGTGCATGATCTTCGACACAGCCATGTCTCTTTGCTGATTAACATGGGTTACACTGCACTGGCAATCGGGAAAAGGGTTGGTCATTCAGCGGAAAAAATTACTTACCGGTATGCACATTTGTTCCCGTCTGTACAGCAGGATATGGCAGATCAGTTGGATGCAGAAAACATGAATGAAGAATCAAATGATAGGGAAGGAGGACTTGCGTATGTCAGCTAAATGTCTGGATAAACAGGGGCGTTGGAGAAATAAAACGGTAGCGTTTCGGGTATCACCGGAAGAAGATGAACTTCTGGAAACAGCAGTCAGATTGTCCGGTCTGACCAAACAGGATTATATTATCCGAAGATTGCAGGAAAAAGAGGTTGTAGTGACAGGAAATCCGAGAGTGTATAAAGCGTTGAAGAATGAACTTGCAAAGGTTCTGAATGAGTTGAAACGTTTGAAAAAGGGTGATAATGTGCCGGAGGATTTACTGGAAGGGATCCGGCTGATTACAATCACGATGGATGGCATGAAGGAAGAATAGAAAAAGCCTTTAAGTGTCGGCAAACACCTAAAGGCAGGGATTTGGTAGAATACTCACCCAAAAACTTTCTATGGGTATTCTATCAAAATCTCCGCTTCCTTTCAACGGGAAAATAAGGAGGAATGATGGAAACGAACAAGGTAGAGACAAAGAAAACAGAAACAAAAAGGATGGAGCCGGATCTGAAGCTGATCAATATGGAAACGGTGGAGGTAGAGCAGATTGAATGGCTGTTTTACCCGTTTATCCCTTTTGGGAAGGTAACGATTATTCAGGGAGATCCCGGTGAAGGCAAGACCACTATGGTGCTTCAGATCATTGCAAAACTGACCAGAGGAGAAAAGATTCTGCCGGAGCAAGAACAGGCAACCGAGGAAAAGAGTGGAGCAGAAATAGCGGCTGATTCTGATGTGAAATTATCGGAAAGCTCTATTGAGCCTGTGAATGTCATTTATCAGACCGCAGAGGATGGACTGGGCGATACGATTAAGCCGAGGCTTCTGGCGGCTGGTGCTGACTGTTCCAGAGTGCTGGTCATTGATGACCGGGAGCAGCCACTTACTATGCTGGATATCCGGCTGGAGGAAGCTATTGTTCAGACAAAAGCCCGTCTGGTGGTTTTAGACCCGATACAAGGCTTTCTTGGTGCAGAGGTGGATATGCACCGGGCAAATGAAATACGTCCGTTGATGAAACGTGTAGCGGTACTTGCAGAGGAATATCGCTGTGCAATCATTCTGATCGGGCATATGAATAAAAACAGCAACGGAAAGTCTTCCTATCGTGGCTTAGGTTCTATAGATTTTCAGGCGGCAGCCAGAAGTGTGCTGATTGTTGGGAGAATTAAGGATGAACCGGAAATCCGTGTGGTATGTCACGTGAAAAGTTCCCTTGCACCAGAAGGGAAGTCCATAGCATTCCGTCTGGATAAGGAGACGGGTTTTGAATGGATTGGGGAATATGACATCAGCGCAGATGACCTGCTCAGTGGTGACAGCAGAGGGCAAAAAAGCCGGAAAGCGAAAGAGTTCTTGCTGGAGATATTGGCTAACGGTGGTATGGCTCAGAAAAAGATTGAAGAAGAAGCTGAAAGGCGTGGGATTAAGAAGAAAACACTGCGAAATGCAAAACTGGAACTGGAGATTGATTCTGTAAAACGTGGAAATCAATGGTTCTGGATGCTGTCAGAATAAAAGGAAGATGGCAAGATGACCATTTCTTAAGAACAGGGCATCTTGCCACCTTGAAAGGAGACTATATGGAGATTAAGAATGTACAGATACCGTTTAGCCTGTTCCGACAGCTGGTTTCCTATCATTTGATGGAAGATCAAAGCTGTTCGGAGAAAATCTGCAAAGGGCTTATGGAAAAAGTGGATCGTATGGCGAACCGGCAATTATATACACAGTCGAAAACTGCCTCTACAGAGGAAGAACGGGAAAAATTCCGGCAGGAATATCTGGATAGACGAGGTATACCAGACAGTTTCCGATGGTAACAGTTCTTGTTGACTACCCTATGACAGGAGCGTGTCACGCACCTGTAGATAGCAAACAAGGAACAGACTGTAAGGTGCAGACGGAATGTTCTTGCATTAACAATAAGTGAATGGCTGCGAAGGGAGCCCTGTTTCAGGGCATCCTTGCGATAAAGATGAATGAAGGGAGAACGTGAAAATGAGAGAAGGAAGACTTGGTTACAACAGCAGCAACGGAAGATATGGCATTTTGTCATCGGATTTATGGATCGATACCGGATTGCACTGTGGGGAATGCCTGCAGATTTTGATGGATGGCAAATGGGTACAGACTCGGATGGAAATGGATGCGGCCCGGAACTGGTATCTGGTAGGGACACCTTACCGTGGTGATTTGGAATATATCCAGGCAAGGATATAACCGGGCACAGCCACACCGACCGAAGGGAGGTATAGGTCTTCGCTCCGCTTCGGTCGGTGCAGAACAGACGTCCCCTGGACGTCTTGCACCCCCGGCAGGGCGCAAGGGTACTTTTGATGGACGGTACGGCTGTCGAAAGTGCTTTTGCGTTACTTTTGACAAAAGTAACAAAACCGCCGTATCCGGCGCAGATTTCTTATAACTGCCATAACTGGCGTAAATACAAATAATGTGCCATATCTGGCACTGGTTTCAGAAAATGAGGTGAGGCAATATGACGATGAAAAGAACTATCAGCGGTATGATTGGAGCTGGATCTCTTGCTCATAACAGACGAGATTTTATAGCAGAAAATGTAGATCCGGACAGAGTACATCTGAATATTTGCTATCAGAATGAAAATTTAAAACAAGTATACAGGGAACTGTTTGATGAATCGGTGGAACGTTATAATGTCGGAAAAAGGAAAGATCGGCAGATTACAAATTATTATGAGAAGATTCGGCAAGGAAAGCAGGAGAAACTGTTTTATGAAGTCATCTTTCAAATTGGAAATTGTGAAGATATGGCTACTGGAACACCCGATGGGGAACTTGCAGTGAAGGTTCTGGATGAATATATTCAGGATTTTCAGAAGAGGAATCCGACACTGAGAGTATTTAGCTGTTATTTGCATCAGGATGAAGCGACTCCACATTTGCATATTGATTTTGTACCCTATGTGACTGGTTGGAAAGGTAAAGGGATGGACACTAGGGTTTCACTGAAGCAGGCATTGAAAAGTCTGGGATTTCAGGGTGGAAACAAGCATGATACGGAGTTGAATCAGTGGATAAACCATGAAAAAGAAGTACTTGCGGAGATTGCCAGCGAACATGGAATTGAATGGGAGCAGAAAGGCACCCATGAGGAACATCTGGACGTTTACAATTTTAAGAAGAAAGAGCGTAAAAAGGAAGTACAGGCACTGGAACAGGAAAAAGAGTATCTGACAGCAGAAAACGAAAGATTGACATCCCAGATTGCAGAAGTCAGAGCTGATATTGAAATGTTGGAAGAAGAAAAAAATCAGGCTCAAAAGGATAAGGAGATGGCAGAACAACGTGCAGAGAAAGCGGAAAAAGAATTGAAAAATCTGGAACTGCACAGAGAGCAGTTACAGCCGATCATGGATTCTGTAAATAAGGAGTTAAAAGAGATTGGAGCAATTGAGCTGTTATTGCCGGAAGCAGGACCATTGGAACGAGCAGTAACATATCGAGATAAGAAAATAAAACCATTGTTTATCAAGATGAAAAATAAGATTGCTGCAATGGCTGCACAGGTGAAAGAACTTACCGGACAAGTGGAAACATGGAAAAGAAAGTATCAGAAAGAAAGACAGAAATGTGAAAGTATGAAAAACGAATTGCAGGAGTTACGTCAGGATAATAACTGCTTATCTGAGAAAAATGAAAAGTTATTGAATGTATCCAACCGGTATGATCAGGTAGTGCGAGTGTTGGGGATAACTACAGTGGATGCTGCGGTACAGAAAGATATTCAAATTCAACAAGAACTTGAAGAGAAACGCCGGAAAGAGCAGATGCCAAGAAAAATGAGTGACAGGCTGCAATGGGCAAGGGAGAGAAGCCAGGAACATAATACGCAGTCAAGGAAAAACAAAACGAAATACAGAGGAATGGAGATTTAAGATTATGGAAAAACAGATTTATGACAAAAATAATGGATTAAGTTATACATTGCATAGTGATTATTACATCCCAGATTTGAAATTAAATGAGGAAGAACCGCCCTATGGGAAGTATGGAATGCTACGAAAAGAGTTTTTAAGAGAATACAGATCGGCAAAATATCAGTATCTCTTATTGACTGGAAAGCTGACAACACATTTGAATCAGGTTGATCAGGAAGCCAGAGAGCAGGTGAGGATGTTAGTGGAGCAGATGGCAGAAAAACAGGGTGTGACAGAAACTTTGAAGAAACAGGATCAGATGAAATGGGTTGGGTTAATGAATAATATCAAAGCCAGTGCGGAAGAAATTGTGCTGAAAAATATTGTATATATCTAAGAAGGGAGAACAGTCAAAAAGGCTGCTCTTTGGAGAATAGAGAAATGTCTAATGTGAAATGTGAGTATAAAAATATTTTAAGTTGCATAACCTCAAAAAGGATGATATAATCGAAAAGTCTTAAAGGCAAATAAAAAAGAAAGAGCACATATCGTGTAAGGTGAGGAAATGTTTAATAGATAATTTGGTTTAGGCAAAACACATAGTATAGAATAAGACCTGTGAAACGGGACTATTATTTGTGTATGCTCAGATTGAATTATCGCATTCTATTTTTCCTTATTCTTATCTCATGATAATAATATAGGCTTATTTTGCGGTTCTATTTTGCGTATGCATGATAGGACCGTTTGTTATTTACAGGCGAAGGGAGATTTTATGGCTCAAATTAACGTATGTAATTTAACCTTCGCATATGAAGGAAGTTTTGATAAGGTATTTGATGACGTTTCTTTTTCCATAGATACAAATTGGAAACTTGGTTTTATAGGAAGAAATGGAAAGGGAAAAACTACTTTTTTAAATCTCTTACTTGGGAAATATGAATATAGCGGAAGTATCAGCAAGGGAATCGTGTATGATTATTTTCCATACAAGATTTCAGTTGAAGATATGTCAAAAAATGCAGACGATTTGATGGAAAAATGGAAACCAGGTGTGGAGAATTGGCGTGTAATGTGTGAATTGTCAAATTTGGGAATTGACATTGAAATTTTGTATCGTCCTTTTTCGACACTTAGTTTAGGAGAAAGAACAAAGGTGATGTTAGCTGTGTTATTTTCTGGAGAAAATGATTTTTTATTGATTGATGAGCCTACAAATCATCTGGATAAGGATGCCAGGGAGATTATAAAAAAGTATCTTTCCAGTAAGAAGGGATTTATTTTAGTTTCACATGATAGAGATTTTTTGGACGCATGTATTGATCATGTACTGGTGCTTAAGCGTGTTGGCATAGAAGTCCAGACGGGGAATTTTTCCAGTTGGTGGGAAAACAAGGAACGTGCTGATATGAATGCAAAAGCCGAAAACGAAAAACACCTAAAAGAAATACATAAGCTTAAGAAATCAGCAGACAGGTCAAAGCGTTGGGCTGAAAAAAACGAAGGAACGAAGATAGGTTTTGATCCGGTTAAAGAACACGATAGATTTCTTGGAACAAGGTCATATATTGGTGCTAAAACAAAAAAGATGCAAAGCAGAATAAAATCTTTTGAAAAAAGAATTCTAAATGAGATTGAAGAAAAGGAAGGACTTTTGAATGGAATTGAAGAAATTACAGATTTAAAGCTCCAACCACTTACACATCATAAAGAAAGACTGATAGAATGTAAGGATTTTTCACTTTGTTACAAGGGTGCAGAAAAGCCTTCTGTAAAAAATATATCGTTTGAAATAGTGCAGGGGGAAAGGGTGTTTTTAGATGGAAATAATGGGTGTGGAAAGTCGAGTCTTATAAAATCAATTTTGGCACAGGTAAACGGAAAAACTGAAAGAGAGTTGAACTATGAAATAACAGGAACTCTATCGGTAGTAAGCGGCCTTAAGATTTCGTATATCAGCCAAGAAACTTCTCATCTGAGAGGAACTTTGAAAGCTTATGCAGAAAAAAATGATATTGATTATACACTTTTACTAACACTTTTAAGACAACTTGATTTTTCAAGAGTACAGTTTGGTAAGGATATGATAGAATTTTCAGAGGGTCAAAAAAAGAAGGTTCTGATAGCGTCCAGTCTGCTCACACCGGCACATATCTACATATGGGATGAGCCGCTGAATTACATTGACGTTTTTTCCAGAATGCAGATTGAAAAATTGTTAATGCACTATGCCCCGACGATGTTGCTTGTAGAGCATGATGTTAAGTTTAAGGAGACGCTTTCTACTAAACTGGTGAAAATGTAGTTAATAATAAAAAGGCTGTAAAAATCCACGTTGAATTTTACAGCTTTTTGTGTATAATATAAGTAGCAGAAACAATATAAAATCAAGGAAGGAGCTGAAAGAATATGGCAAGTATTTTACCAGTATCTGATTTGAGAAATTATAACGAAGTCCTGAAGAACTGCCACAAAGGAGAGCCTGTATATCTTACCAAGAATGGTAGAGGGCGTTTTGTGGTTATGGATTTTGAAGATTATGAACGTGATCGTGCGGAAAAGAAGCTTTTGATGAAGCTGCAGGAAGCTGAAGAAGCAGTGAAAGATGGCGAAGGATGGCTGGATTTGGATGAACTGAAGGCACTTGTGGGGGAATAAGATGTTAAAATTGCGGATCAATCCGATTGTTGCAAAG
>OGCO01002126.1_pt1 | contig 27169 bp, 20 predicted proteins | sample 1570171 | NCBI WGS metagenome assembly OGCO01 (sample SAMEA4370583, study PRJEB24528) | human gut metagenome
CAGCCTCTCTTGCTCTCTGTGCAAGAACAGATTTCTCTACAGTTGCTTTTGCTACAGTCGGATTCTGCTCAAGGAATATCTCCAGCTGTCTGCTGACTACATAGTCAACCGCTCCACGCGCTTCACTGTTGCCAAGTTTCTGCTTTGTCTGTCCTTCAAACTGAGGTTCCTCGATCTTGACACTTACGATGGCGGTAAGTCCCTCACGGATATCGTCACCGCTTAAGTTCGGTTCACTGTCTTTGAGCAGTTTATTTTTTCTTGCGTAATCATTAAATGTCTTAGTTAATGCATTACGGAATCCGACAATATGTGTACCGCCTTCCGGTGTATTGATATTGTTTACAAATCCGTAGCTGTTTTCTGTATAAGAATCATTATGCTGCATGGCAACCTCTACTGCCACGCCATCCTTTTCTCCCTCACAGTAAATAACTTCAGGATAAAGGGATTCCTTGCTTCTGTTCAGGTAGGTTACAAATTCGCGGATACCGCCCTCATAGTGGAATGTTTTTTCTTTCTTGGAGTCTTCACGCTCATCCCTGAGAACGATGCGCAGTCCCTTGGTAAGAAATGCCATTTCACGGAGACGCTGTTTCAGAATATCGTAATCATAAACAGTTTCTTCGAAGATTTCTTTATCCGGCAGGAAGGTTACTTTTGTTCCTGTCTCTTCAGGATCACAGACACCAATCTCTTTCAGAGGATACATGGTATGTCCTCTTTCATAACGCTGCTGGTATTTCTTTCCTTCACGGCAGATCGTAACCTCCAGCCACTCAGACAGTGCATTTACAACAGAGGCACCTACACCGTGAAGTCCACCGGATACCTTGTATCCTCCACCGCCAAATTTACCACCCGCATGAAGGATGGTAAATACAACTTCTACTGCCGGTATTCCTGCTTTATGGTTAATTCCTACCGGAATACCTCGTCCGTTATCAATTACTGTAATGGAATTATCCGGATTGATAGTTACCTGGATTTCGGTACAAAATCCTGCTAACGCTTCATCTACCGCATTATCCACGATTTCATATACAAGATGATGCAGACCCCGGCTGGATGTACTTCCGATATACATACCAGGTCTTTTACGGACAGCTTCCAGTCCTTCCAGAATCTGAATCTGATCCGCGCCGTACTCTGTATTCTCTCCGCCCATTTGCTTCCTCCTGTCATTCTATATTCATTATAATGGAAACCGACATTTTTCGCATTTGCCGGTTTCCAGATAGGCATAATAATACTAATTTATTATAGCACAAAACAGCCCTCATTCCAACAAAATCCCTTTAAATAAGAAGAAAAAAACGAGAGCCCGGTTTACACCAGACTCCCGTCAAACGTCTTACACTTTATTTCTGTTTTCTCTTTTTGTAAGCAACTACTCCACCTGCGATCACGATCACAGATACCAGAAGAACCAGACCCCAGAATGCCGGATTCATCGGGTCACCAGTCTTAACCGGACGACTTGTTGCACTTCCGCCATGGCTGGATGCATCACTTCCACCGTTAGATGTACCAGAACCACCATTGCTTCCGCCAGGTGTTACAGTAGCATCCTTCTTGGTATTGGTAATCTCGATGCTTCCTTTATACTGATCAGACTCATTCAGCTTAACACTGCCTTCACCACTTACTACATATGCGAAAGAATCTTTATCGAGTACATTACCATTCTTATCGGTTTCCTTAACTGCATAAGTAACAGTATCTTTTATATCTTCTGAGAATGGAACCGTAACAGTAACTTTATCATTCTGCTTCAGTTCAACGGTGCTTACCGCCTTACCAGAATCATCAAATACAGTTGCATAGAACTTGTCGTCTACAGTCTTTTTCACACCGTCCACTACAACGTTCTTTGTAATCTCGATCTTTCCATTTACAAAGAAGCCTTCCGGAAGAGTTGAAAAAATGTTATTTACATAAGCTGCAATATCTGTAGCAACCGTATTGTCATCCACTACAACACTGTTGTCTTCCTTGTCTGCTGCATTCGTAACATTGTAATGGAAGCTGTTTTCTTTATCAATCTGCACCTCATCATTCAGCTTGATCGCCTTGTTATTCTCATCAAGCTCGAATACATAATAGGTACCTCTAAGAACATTACTGTAAGAAGCTTTGCCTGACTGTGCATTCTGGATATGGATCGTTCTGATGTAATCATCACCATATGGGATCGTACCATCCTTATCAAGGAAAAGACCAACCTTGTAAGTTGCATCGTCAGCAGTTATTTCATCCAGTTCAAACGTATTCGGATTAATACGATAAAGTCTCTTCTCAACTGTAATACCTGCAGTGTTGCTCTTCTCTGCCTTTGGATAAGCCTGTACATCGTAGATCCAGCCTTCCTCTGTGCTTGCAAAAGGAACTGTTAAGAGCATTGGAGTAACCTTAACGGAACTCTCCGCTGCACCGATTACCAGATACATGCCCTCTTCCATATCGCTGTAAACAACCTTGCCCTGCTCATCCGAAACAGCCTCAACCGGCTTTACTGAAGAAGCAGCTGCAACCTCGGCAAGCTTTTCGGCTGCTGAATACCATTCACTTGCATTCTTGAAGGAATCAAAATCGTATCCTGCAGATGACATGGAGCTGGTCAGTACAAAATGCACATTTCCATCAAATGAAACATCCGCAACCCTGTAAAGCTCTAACTTTACGCCCGTCAGCGGTGTTGTCTTGCCGTCCTTATCCGTCTGCTGCACCGTCAGATTAAGACTTCCCTTTTTTCCGGCTTCGTAAGAACCTGCCTGAACCGTTCCTGCCAGGCAGCCTGTCAACATGACAAACATTCCCAGGAAAGCCAAAAGCTTATTCCACATTTTAAATTTCTTTTTCTTCTGTTTCACCACGATCGGCCTCCTTGTTATTTTCTGTGATCACTATTCGTCTTTGCGGCTACTCTCTTCTGTTTTTCGGTTTTTGCGCCGAATAACTATATAAACAATGATGATCATTATGACCATAGCTACAAGACCAATGATCATAATCTTCACCGGATCAACCTTTGCGATCTGCTGGATCGGTGTCTCCTCAGCTTTCTCCTCCGGTTCAACATACTCCGTTCGGATTCCCCTGATAAGAAGCCTGTGAGTGTTGACTCCATAAGGAGTACAGGTTACCAGCGTCACATGATCCTCTCCCTCGATGATATCCAGCTCACTGGATTCCTCCGGAAGAACCGTTTTTATCTGATCTACTTTGTATGCAAGAGTCTTTCCCAGAACATGGATCAGAAAAATATCTCCATTCTTCATCTGGTCAAGATCCGTAAAAATCTTTGCACTCGGAAGTCCCCTGTGTCCCGCCAGCACCGCATGTGTGCTCGCTCCACCTATCGGAAGACTTGTACCCTCAACATGCCCGACACCCTTTTCCAGAACCTCTGTACTGAGGCCATGGTAAATAGCAAGTATCAGATTCAGCTTGGGGATCTCGATACTTCCCATCAGCCCGTCACCATTTGGATCAAGGACCTCATCGTAAGGATGACTGAGAACATAATCCTCTTCGTTAAAAGCATCTACGATCGTATTGACCTTATGCTCCGCGTTGTATTCCTCAGCCTCCTGCCAGAGCTTTTCGTACTGGTCATCCGACAGATCACTGACGGATTCATTGTACTTGGTTACAAGCTGCGCATTTCGGTACTCATTCCAGTAATTACTGATCGTTGGGTATGTAAAAATACCCGCACCGACGAGAAAAAGTAATATAATAAATATGTTGATAACTATAGAACCTTTTTTCTTCTTTTCTTTTACCATAATCTATTTTTTACCGCCTTTATTTGCTCGCCTCTTCAGCTTTGTTTCCTTTAAGTATAACACAAAAACAAAGAGTGCGGTAACGGATAGACCAACAAATACCCAAAGAAGATAATTTGTGTGAAGACTGCTTCCACTGAGCACTGTCTTCTCTTCTTTGACTTCCTCTTCTACATAAGGTACTCTGTGACCACGAACCAGAAGTCGTTCTGTATTTACTCCATAAGGAGTACAGGTTAAAAGAGTTACTAGATCCTGCCCATCTTCTACTGCAAGAGCAGTCGTATCTTCCGGCTTTACAACCGAAATCTTGTCTACTTCATAACATAAGGTTTCATCTAATACATGGAGCAGAAAATGATCTCCTACTTTCATCTGATCCAGATCTGTAAAAAGTGATGCACTCGGAAGTCCACGGTGTGCAGAAATAACAGCATGTGTATTTGCTCCGCCAACCGGAAGAGAACTTCCCTCCAGATGACCTGCGCCCTTATTCAAAACCTCTTCTTCCGTTGTGTGATAGATTGGGATTTTGATATTGATCTTAGGAATCTCTACACTTCCCATCATCTCATCACCAGCGATGTTCAGCGTATTCATATAAACCGGATCTACTCCACTTGACTCTGCAAGTGCAAAAGAGTCAGGAAGAACACATGGAAGTAAAGCTTCGTTATAGTCTTCTGCTTTCTTACGCTCTGCATCATAGTCAATTCCTTCTGCTGCTTCCTTTTCAGAAACCACCTGCTCATAACCACTGATCAACTGTTTCTGTCTGTAGTTATTCCATTGATTGGCTACAAAGGGATACAGCAGCAAGGACAAACCAGCTAAAAATATGATGCAAATTACTAAATTGCCTGCTTTTTTTTTCATCCGAGCTCTCCTTGCTGTTGTATTATTTTTTTATGAATCCGGGGCATCTGCCCCGGATTCGATATTTGGTTATAAACAATCACGAATGATTATTTGTTTGTTCTTTTGCGGCTTGCAAAGAATAAGCCAGCTGCTGTAACCATGATCAGGCATCCAGCGATTGTGAAGATTGTAGTACCGATACCACCTGTGGATGGAAGAGCGTTAAGTTTTGTATTCGGAATCTCCACATTATTATTAGTATAATCTGTTACAGTAGTTGTTGTTGTTACTTTTGTAATATCAATACCCTTTTCTTTTACAGTAGTTGTATCTGAGGTAGTATTCTTAGTTGCACCAGTCAAAAGTCTAGGAGTTTTGTCAATGCTATATCCAGCAGGAGCCTTTGTTTCTACTACATAATATGTCTTATCTACATCAAGACCTTTAAAAGTAAGTTTACCATCGGCATCTGTAGTCTCTACATCTGCGCTCTTAAATTTACCATCTACATCATCAAAAGTAACATCACCATCATCTGCTTTTACATATAATGTAAATTCAGCACCTTCAAGATATTTTTTATTCTTTTTATCTGTTGTGTCAACTTTTACTAAGGTAAATTTAGCTGAACCAGAAATTACTTCTGCAATTGTATATTTTCCATTGGATTCAGATTTTGCACCGTTCTTTACCTGCTGACCGTCTTTGATATCACCAACAGTAGCACTATAATTGATAACTACTTGTTTACCAGCAAGAGTGCTATCATATACGAAACTAATGGTCATTGTAGTTGCCTTATCCTCTGGAGCGAAAGCAATACTATATTTACTTGAATCTAATTTACTTCCAGCAACTGTTACAGAAACAGAATCTTTGTTAAAAGTAGCATTTTCTACAGTATCAGTTACTTCGAATTTTTTGTCTGTAGCATTTGCAGGATAATATGGATAAGAAACTGTAACCTTATAAGGAATCACATCACCAGTCATAACAGAATCATTCTGGTCACTGCCATCAACTTCAACAATCTGTTTTCTTATCTGATCTTCAGAACCTTTTGCTTCTACTACGGTTGCTGATAAAGAACCATCAGTTGCATTTTTATCGAATGCCACATATGCCATCATAGGGTTATATGTATGTCCCGCTTTAGAAGCAGTAATCACATACAAACCAGCAGTTGCTTCCTTGGTAAGTTCAAAAGAGTCACTAGTAGCTTTAGTTCCCTCACCAGATAAAGTAATATTCGCTAATGCAGTAGCAAGCTGTTCTCCTAACTTAGCGTTATCTACTACACCAGTATTAATGTTTCCAGCTGCTGCATTAGAATTTGGGTTTACTTCAAGCTTACCTAATGCAATAAGTTTCAGAATTGCATCATCATCTGTCCCAACGCCAAAAGCTGTTCTAAATACATTGGCATATCCTTCTACAAATTTCCAACCAGTAACGGAATTGGTTTGATCAGCAACTACAACCTGCGCATAATTTAATGTTGCATCTTGCGCATGTTTAACAGTAATAGTTGTTGTTCCTCCTGTTCCAGCTGCAAATGTTGGAATACTCATTGCGAGTACCATGGCCAGTGTTAATAACACTGCAAAGATTTTTCTCATCTTCTTCATAATTTTGTCTCCTTTTCATTATCGGGCTTTGCCCATTTTATTGTTCCCTTATGCAGGATAATTACTTTCTTTTGTGGCAAGGAGCCACTGAAAAAATCAATCGTTACAATTATTTTCCCAGCACCTCCCTGCATTTGTTTTTATATAAGATCCATGCGGCTGTAGACATAAGTACCATGCCGCCGATCATATACCAGTAAATTCCGTTGCCACCAGTTGATGGGAGGGTATAAACTTTAGCGTTGGTAAGCTGATAAATGGTTTTATTAGCATCTACACTCGGTTGTACACTTTCATCATTATAGGTAACTGTTATGTTTCTGTCATTTGCTACTGTAATCTTCCACGGAATTGCTGAACACTGATAACCTGTAGGTGCTTTCCTCTCAACTAATACATACTTTCCTATCGGAAGATTTTCTATTGCAATTCCTCCATTGCTATCTGATGTATAAGTCGTACCAACTTGCTCATTTGTCTTATTTCCATCTGCATCTGCTTTATATAAGTCAAACTCCGCACCAGATAACTTAGTTGTTGGTGTCTGAATATCGACTTTTTCAAAATCAATATCAACTACTGATTTCTTGTTAGTGAATTCAGCAACGCCGATTCGACTACCTAAATCTGTTCCCAATGCAAATGTAATATTTATAGCTTTTTGCTGTTCATCTTTGTTAACTACACTAGAACAGTTTGTAGTTGCTCCGGCTTCAATATTTAGCAATTCATAGCGTGCATCCGGACCCAATACTTCTCCAACTGTATAATCACCTTTGGATAATTCAGTCAATTTCTTATTAGAATCAAGTACTGCATCGGCACCTCTTGCAAGTGTAAATACTGCTGTTGCTTCCGATGAACCCTTAACAACTGTTGCAGTTGCTGTCGCAACATCTGTATTATTTTTATCCTTGATTACAAAATTGAATATCTCATTCTGATCGGCCGGTGTATCCAACTTTTTGATAATCTGTAACTCACCAGCTACTACATTTACTATATAAGTACCTGTAGCTGCTATGGTTGAAGTAACTTCTACTCCACCCTTATGGGTTCCGACTAATTCCTGTTTTGGAGCATTTTCAGCTTTATATGATTCTAGATTTGGATCCTTAATTCCAGTTTCGGATAATATACTTTTTCTATCACTTATTGAATATGGATGATAAGTAACTGTTAACTGATACTTTTCCACTTCATCTCCAACTGTTGTTGCAGTATGTTCGCCAGCATTATTTCCTTTGACCAATTCATAAGTGTAAGTGAAATATCCCACTGCATCAGCTGCATCAGCTGAACCAGGATAAGTGTATTTATAGTCCTGATTTTCTCCAATGACTAATGTTTTGCTTGTTTCCAGATTCCGAATATCAGTATCTGTCAGTTCAGGTAATTTAACTTTACCTGTAGTATCCAGTGGAGTTACACCCGTTACAGTTTTTGTCTTTCCATCAAGTTCTACAACTCCAATCGTTTCAGCAAGTTCATTTCTGAAATTCTGAGCACTGATAGGTTCTCCTTTGAATACAGTTGTATTCTTGCTATCAATAGTCAAATTGAGAAGTTTTACATTTACAGATGGCTGTTCAAATTTCTTTACGCCTCCACCATTCAAATAAATACCGGAAGCAGCGCCATTGGTAGGAATCATATTTCCACCGATGAAGTCATCCTTGGCTTTAACTTTAAAACTAGCCTTCCAACCTTTGTCTGCTTCTGCAGTTGCTGCTGCATTTCCAATCTTAGCCGCAGCACCTGTCCAGGTAATAGTGGTTGTACCATTTGAATTTTTAACGATTGTTACCTTTCCTACATCTTCTCCATTATCATCTGTCCATGTAATTTTCGTCTCTGACTCATTAACTTTTTTAACTGTACCTTTGTTTTCTGCAATTTCCTTCTGAGCTAAATCATTTACACTATCTTCAGTTAATTCAAATCTCGCATCAATTACATCTACAATGCTCGTAGGTTGTACGGTATAAAGATCACCAATCTTACCAGCAATAAGTTCAAATTCCTTCACAAGGTCAGTAACATTGCTTGTATTATATGCATGATCAGAACCAGAAGCTATATTATATGCAAGGAAATCCGAACCCTTTATCGGATCATGTTCATTTTTATTATGTGAACTGCCATAATATTGATCGGAATGTCCCGCTTTCCACAAAAATGTATCTTTATCTTTAAGTCCTACACCAACTGTATATAAAACAGCTTTTCCGTCATTGGAATCTTTTATTCTATTTGCATAATTAACTGCTTTATTTGCAGTCATACAATCTATACTATAAGAATCATAGTATGGTCGTCCATCCCCATAGTAGCCTGGCATACCATCTGTCATAAACAGGACATATTTATCATTACCATTAGTTGCATTTCTTAGCTGATTATATGCTGCTTCTAATGCACTTCCCATAGGTGTTCCTCCATCTATGGTTCGATTTTGATTGATAAAACTAGTTAAACTTGCAACACCTGATTTGTCCAGTTTCTGGAATGCTAGTGTTTCCATTTTATCCGTTGAATTGAAGTATCCTTCCTCAGTTCTATACCAAATGATTGATACTTGACTATCCTCGGATTTTTTACTTAACGTTTCTATAAACTTATTCGCTGCACTCCTTAAAGCAGTAATTTTCTGGGTATTATCACTATCGCTTATTGGATTTTTCATTGATTTGCTGGCATCCAGCACCAGTACAACACTGGCATTTTTAGCCTCCTGATCAGCTTCTTTTCCAGTCACCTCCGCATTCAGATCAATCTGATAAATTCTGTTCTTATCGTCAACTATCTTAGCGCTCTTGCTACTTGTCAGATTCTTTTCAGCCTCTTCTGTTTCTGTGTAGTTGATGATCGTATTACCTTTGACTTCAGTCGTTCCGTCTGATTTATAAAGTTTAGCTGTAGCTTTACCATTGTTTTCAGTTACAATAACTTTGTATGTTTCTTTTGAAGAAACATATCCATTCGGAGCCATAGTCTCTGTTAATGTATAAGTACCGACTTTCAAATTATTGAATGTCACATTACCAGAATTATCTGATGTTATAAGTGGATAGGTCTCTCCACCCTGAGCATTCTCAAGTCTGAATTTAGCTCCCGGAATACCTGCCTTAGAAGAATTTACTTTATGAATTGTGATATCTGCTAATGGAACATTGGTTACATTTACAAATCTGGCATCTGGAATTGTGAATTCCATCTGACAATTAGAAGTACCTGCGCCTCGTTCCATATAAAGAACGGTAATTCTATGTGTAGCATTCTTTGCCTCTATTTCATTTTGACCAGGTCTAGCTCCGTTTTCATATCCGAGATTTTTCCAAAGATCAGTGTCTTTTGTCAATGCGTCATGAATACCACCTACATCAATTACCACTTTACCATCAAGTAAAACCCACAAGTCGTCATCACCTGTAAATTTATAATTTAATGGTCCAATATAATCGCCTAACTGAAATTCTATATCATACCGAATTCCAAAATAGTAATTTCCATCTTTTCCATCTTTGTCCCAAACTCTACTTACACCTCTGGAATCTAGCGGATAGAAATCTGCGCCTGCATTTGCAAATGTATCATCAGGTCTGGTTACTCCTGTTAATTTATACTGATTACCCTTTTTTTCAAAGTTCAGCTTATAATCTGTATACTTTTGTTTTCCCTTTTCAGGTCCAACATTATCATCTGTAAAGAAACCAGGCTGATCGACATTCCACTCAACCGTTTTGAAATCACGAGACAGCCCGCTCACCAAGTCTTTCGTAACATTTCCATGATTATAGGTATTGGCATTATATCCCTTCTTGTTTACCTTCGCATCATAACCTAAATTAGCTTGTTCCTTTGTACCCATAATCATTCTATTACTACTATTCTTATCATAATAAGAACTGTCATTAATACTTTTACTACCATTGTTCGGTTTTATCTGGTAATCATAAAGAGTCATATCACCCTTTTCATTAGAGGATCTTGCTTTATAATAAATCCTTACAGTAGTATCTTTTACAACTTCTATATTGTTTTTATTTTTAACCTCTGTTTCTTCACCGTTTTCAACAGTTACAACTTTCTGTATATCATAATTTTCAGCTGCTCTGTAATCTGGAATTTTTCCTCCCACATTTATATATTTATCAGTTTCTGCATAAATAGGTTTATTTGTATCCGCATCATAATGCTGTAATGTAACTTTTACCGTACCACTTAGACTTTTATTTACAATTATATAAGTAGAAAAATGAGGTGTATCAAATTCTACATTTCCTTCTTCGTTAACGCTGCCGTTCATGTTCTCAACGTTTTCATTTTCATCTACATGATATACGTCTGCGTCTTCTGCAGTTTCTTCTTCCGGGAATGATACTTCGACTTTAACGGTTGCTCCCGGCTGAATTTCTTCGCCATCAAGAAGGAACTTGATATCGTATGCACGAAGGTTTTCAATTGCTTTTTGCTGTTCGATTGCTTCCTGATTGATCTGCTCTTCTGCTTCCTGGCTGATTTCTACAGGTGTTACAGAAAGTTCAGCTTCATCCGGAAGATCCTCTGGATTTGTAAGAGTAACTTTAACATTTACTTCATCACTCTCATAATCATATCTTGTGATTTCAGCAGGTGTCTGTTCTTCTACGTTAACATCCTGCTCTTCAGTCTCAACAACTTCCGCCATATCGCTTCTTACATAAGCTTCTGCTTCTTCGTAGGAAACTTCGTACCAGGTGAATTCATCTTCACCGGTTACTGTTTCAATAAGTGGAAGCTGAGTGTCTGTATCTACTGTTGCGATCACTTCTGCTTCTGTGGAAGGAGTTACGCGAAGATTAACTTCGTCTGCGATGACACGGATCATTTTGATCTGTTCCTGATCTGGTGCTTCTTCCGGATTCTGTTCTTCCTCAGAGTTTTCTACATTATTCTCTGTGTTGGTTTCTTCTCCGTTCTCTTCGGTATTTTCGGTGTTGGTGTCTGCATTTACTTCTTCGTTATTTACTTCACCGTTTTCTTCTTTGTTCTCATTGTTTTCATTATCATCTGCTACCGGTGTGCTGCTCCATACAAATGTGTATGCTGCGGTAGCTGCTGACTGGAAAGCTGCTTTTGTGAGCTGTCTGCTTTCGTTTGTTTCAACTGTAAGCTTGTCCTCTTCGGCTTTGAGCTCTGTCAGTTCCAGTTCGGAAGTTTCTTTGTTGGTTCTAATCATGGCTGCTGTCACTGTGGATGCGGCCGGGTCTGTCAGTTCCGGTGAAGAAGCTTCTTTATAAGTAAAGCTGTAATTAACTTTGCCTGCCGGTTCAACCGGGTTGCCATCTGCATCTGTAAAAGATACGTTGTAAGCGAGGAAACCGTCGAGGTTTTTGCCCTGGCTCTGAAGCTGCTCTGTGATCTTGGCTGCCAGTTTGTTGTACTGGTCTGTCATCTCAGCATCTTCGGTGTTGTTCTCGACTGCTTTAACGCTCATCTGTGTTCCGTTTGGAAGGACACCTGCAGGAGCTTCGGCCTTGACCTCGATTGTTTCGTTTTTAAGCTTTACGATACAGCTTACAGGCTGTGCTGCTTCTTCAGCTGGAGCGCTGCTCTCGGATGTTCCATCTGTGAACATGTTCTCGCCTGATGAGAAGTCAGCATCGCTGGAACCGAGGTCATCAGATTCGCTGTATGTTTCGTCCGTACTCTCTTCCGATTCGAAATTCACATCTGTGCCGAGATCGTCTCCTGTTTCTTCGGATATATCGACTGCTGCGGAATCCTCCTCAACTTCGACCATGTCTACCATGTCATCGAAGGAACTCGCCTGAGATACATAGTCTGTATTTATTAATACAGTCGAGCAGAACAGCACGATTGCAAACATCATACTGAGCACCCGACATGTCAGGCTTCTGTTCTGATTCCGTTTCCTTTTTTTGAATTTTTTATTATTTTCTCTTTTCATATTAACATCCCCTATTATATGCATGATGATAATAAAAAAATTATCGTTAACTGCTTCACGTACAACTTATTTAAGATTTAACGACATTATAACAGGTGAACTGTTTCGTCACCTATTTCGTCAGCCGCTTTCAGCAACATTTTTAGTACTATTTTGACAATTTTCGATTATTTTGAGTAAATCGAGCTCGCTGTTGAAATCTTCCCGCTCGTTGTTTTTCATATGATAGACACTTCCCTGCCATGTAGCGTTCTGACGGTATCTGACATATACAGCCAGGGTGTCTATGCTTCCTCTCTGTTCAAGGATCTGTTCGCGGTTGCTGACCTCTGTAAAAGAGATTCTTTTTTCATTTGCTGGTTTCTGCTGTTTGTCTTCGTATGTCCGCAGCTCTGTTGATGACTGAGGAAAGTTCAGCTCGTTCATGAATCGCTCCATATAGCGGAAGAGTTCATGAATACTTCGGAAGAATATAGGATCTTTACTGTAATAACAGTAAAATCTTCCGGACCTTTCTACTCCGTCTATGTTGTCTATGCAGACATTTACGATATTGGAAGCAGAAACGTTGAGCTTTTCTTTCATCATTCATCCACCTCCAGTGCTCCATCAATCAATCTAATCAGTTCAAGTGCACTCCTGAAACTTTTCTTTTTATTGGCTTCCGCCCAGGTCACTTCGCCCTGCCATGTGGCATTATCACAGTGACTCACATGTATTACAAATGTCCCTGTATGTTTTTTTTTGCCTTTTTCCATCTGTTCTGTATCCTCCGTCAAGATCCGACCACGGTATTTTTGTTTTTAACCACACGATAACACGCACTTATTTCAGAGTATTTTTATTATATCATTGGGGTTATTTCTTCAACTATTTCGTGATTCTGCTTTTTGAACATTTTTTCATATTTTTTCGACAATGTTTCTGATAATTTGCGAGGGGGGCTGAGATTTTTGGGGGACGGGAGATTTCCGGGCGCAAAAAAACCCGGAGGGGATCTCCGGGCTGAATAGTTTTACTTCTATATTAATTATTAATGTTGTTTGTTTTAGTCGTTGCAGACCTCACCGAGTGAAGCAACGTAGTAGTCGATTGATACGTTCTTGCGGCGGGTGAGTCTTTTGTTGAATTCTTTGTTGATTCGTTTTGATACGAGTGTGCAGTTTTCCTGGGTTATCCCTATCAGCATTACGAGATACTGCTGGATGTTGTATCGGGTGTAAAAATCGCCTTTACGGACTGCTTTCTGAATGGACTCGCGGAGAAGTTCTGAATAGTATTTCTGATTTTCGTCGTCTGTCTCGATATTTATAAAGTCCAGGGTGCAGAGCATGAGGAACACGGACATGCCGGTTCTTTCCATCATGCGGCCGAACACGTGGTAAACGTCCACGAAGCTTGGATAGGTGCAGTAGTAAGCGCCTTCGATGGATTCTTTTTCGCGGAGGCGGTACTTGATGTCTTCGATCGCGCCTGCTGCCTGAGAGGTTCGCTCTCCCATAAGTTTGAATCGCTCGAGCATTCCGGCAGATGGTGACAGGCCGAGTTCGTCGAACATCAGCTTGGTTGTTCTTTTGTAGACATCGAGGCCGTCTTTGTAGCGGGACATTCCGATGAGGCTGTCGATTTCCCATATCTGCCAGTCGTAGAATGGATAGATTTCGGCTGCGCTGTGTGCAACACGGTAGAGTTCTTCGAATTTTTCTTCGGTTTTCAGGTAGTGGCACAGTTCTTCGACACAGTCGAAATACATATCTCGACATGCGATGTTTTCGACTGCCGCCCAGTCCTCGCCCATCATATCCGGGAGGAATTCTCCGGTATAGAGTTTCCATGCTTTGGCGTAGATTTCCATTTTGGTCTTTTGGGATTTTTCGTGACGTGCTGATTCGATCGTCTGCTTGAAGTCGCATACGTCTACTGAAGTTTCGATATCCGGGTCCCAGGTACACATTCCACCATTAATATTGATGTAACTGCTTTCCGGAAGCCCCGCTGCGGTGAGCTGCTTTCGGAGCCTGAATATTGTGTTGTTGAGGCTGCCGTTTTTATTTTCGACATCGCTTCGGCCATACAGGGCATCGATGAGTGCTGCTTTGGAGATTCCTCCATCCTGTGTATGTAGAAGTAATAATTGAAACAGCTGTGTGGTCTTTGATACATTGTTACGGTCCAGGACCAGTTCTTTTCCTTTATATTCCAGTGTAAATCCACCTAACATTCGAACTTTCAGTATATTTTTCATACTTTTCTCCTTCAACAGATATCCTGTTCTGTTTCTTGTCTTTTCATTTTGATTAGACTTATCCTTATTTAGCATATCATTCAATACGTTAAAGTTCTACCACCAAAATACACAAAAAAAGACTGTTATTATTATTCAATCCGCTAATAACAACAGTCTTTTAAGCTCTATCTAGCAGATAATTCCTTTGCTATCTCATCTATTTTTTCCTGAGTATAACCGGTATACTCTTTTATCTTGTCCATAGTTTCATGATTCATAAGCATTTTCTCAATCAACTCTCTTCGTCCAAATTCAATTCCCTCCTGTTTTGCTTCCTCCCGTAATTCATCAATTGCAAGACACATACTTGTTTCCTCCTTTTCTTCATTGAATTTCAGTTTTGAGTTAGTAAGTGTATTCAGCATGACTACCGTTTCTGTCTTCATGTTCTGAAATCCGTCATCGGTTTGGATCAGGTCAACCAGTTTTTCTTTTTCCTTCGAATATTTGATATACAACAGTACTTCCCGCAGATCTGTGTGAAAACGGTTGATTTCCTGTTCGGACATTTCCTCCGGAGCTATCAGATTAATCCTGTAATCTGGAACAAAAGGCAGTATTTTCTTGTTTTCCACGCCGAACATCTCGTAAAGACTCCGCGGGCCGTCCCATGCCTCCGTTCCAAAATATATCACCAGCGTAACCACCGGGATCAATTCATCGCTTCTGCTGAATCCAGTCAGAAATTCTCCTGAGCTTGTTTTTCCTGAATTATTTTTTTCCGATTTCGTATTTCCTGTGCTCTTCTCTTTTCTGTATCTCACAGAAGTTTTTCTTACCTGGTTTGCGTACTCCATGGCATCGTACAGCATATTTTTCACAGGCATCGCATAATGCACGTGTGACTGGTTTTCTATCCCGAGAATCATGTACACTACATCGTCTCTTTCCATGGCTGTCATATACTTCAGGCTGTCCCTGTACCTCTGCACCGGTTCTGCCTTCAGATCATCACCATAGACGACTGCGGTTGCTGCCGGATCCAGTTCATGAAGACTTTCCGGCATGATGATTTTTTCACCTTCATACAGCAGATAGTTGAACGCATCCGCAAACACTTCTGCATTTCTTATGTAATCCTTCGTGACGGTGTCTTTCTGTCCCATATGATTCCTCCTTATTTGCAGGAGGGATCTCTGTAACTTCTCAGTGAAACCTCCTGCCTGTTTTTTGTTAAAGCATGAGATTTCTCTGTTACGGCCGAACGGCCAAAGATAATAAGATACAGTTTTCTGTAAAGAACAAAAAGAAATGTGATGCTTTGTTATATTTTAGCACAATATGCTCCGCAAGTCCACGAGAACATTTTGCTCTTTTTTCGACATAAAAAACAATCCCACCGCAATTGTTGTAGGATTCTTAATATCAACTTGGTGATAGGCATCTGCAAATTCATATCCAGCAAATTGCAGATGATTCCAACCCCGGCCAGGCATCTGCAAATCCAATTCCAGCAAATTGCAGATGCTTCCAACCCCGGCCAGGCATCTGCAAATCCAATTCCAGCAAGTTGCAGATGCTTCCAACCCCAACCAGGCATCTGCAAATCCAATTCCAGCAAGTTGCAGATGCTTCCGACCCCAGGATATGCATCTGCAAATCCAATTCCAGCAAATTGCAGATGCTTCCAACCCCAGGATATGTATCTGCAAATTCATATCCAACAAATTGCAGATGCTTCCAACCCTGACCAGGCATCTGCAGCTCCAATTCCAACAAGTTGCAGATGCTTCCAACCCCAACCAGGCATCTGCAAATCCAATTTCAGCAAGTTGCAGATGATTCCAACCCTGGCCAGGCATCTGTAGCTCCCAAAACAACAAATCAAAGATGCCCACCGGTGAATTTTCTTCTAAAATTCGCTGGTGGGCATCTTTATTGCATCTCTATTTCATCAAATAGCTATATATGTCTCTTTTTGATACACCGCGGTCTTTCGCGACCTGTTTCATGGCATCTTTTCTGGACATTCCCTGTTTTTCATAGATTTCCATATGCTCTTCTATGGAAATCTCTTCCCACGAGGCCACTGCTTCTTCTTTCAGTTCCTGACGGCTTTTGCCCTCGATGACCAGCACACATTCTCCGAGCGGTTTTTCTTTCTCATAATGTGTGATCAGGTCATCAATCGTTGAATGAAAGGCTGTCTCATGTTTCTTTGTCAGTTCTCTGCAAAGTGTCATTCTGCGGTTTCCAAGGGTTTCCCTCAGATCACGCAGTGTCCTGACCAGTTTATGCGGAGCCTCATACAAAATGATCGTCCGGGTCTCATTGACCAGCTCTTCCAGAACTTCTTTGCGCTCTTTTTTGTCCATCGGAAGAAATGCTTCAAAAGCAAACCGTCTGGTAGGAAGTCCTGATAATGTAAGTGCAGTAATGCATGCTGCCGGCCCCGGAAGGGATGTTACTTCGATTCCGGACTCATAACACATAGCAGCCAGTTCTTCACCCGGATCCGAAATTCCCGGTGTCCCGGCATCTGTGATCAGTGCAATGTTCATACCGTTCTGCATCTTCTCAATCAGCGTATATGCCTTTTCAATCTTGTTATATTCATGATAACTGGTCATCGGTGTTTTGATTTCAAAATGATTCAGCAGTTTAATACTGTTTCGGGTATCTTCTGCCGCGATCAGATCCACTTCCTTCAATGTGCGGAGTACTCGAAGTGTAATATCTTCCAGATTTCCGATTGGGGTTGCACAAAGATATAATTTTCCACTCATCCGGGAATCCCCTTTCTCTCAGATTATTTGATTCTTTTATACTCTTCCGTATATTTCAAGAATATCACTGGTATAAACACCTGGTTTCTCATAGACGATCAATGGTCGCTCCACCGTTATTCTGGAATTTCCACCTTTTCGTGCTTCGATCAGAACCATATTAGGTTCACGATCTATGTACGGGTACACCAGCTGCATTCTCTTGGGTTCCAGTTTATATTTCATGAGAACCTGAAAGATTTCTGCCAGACGGAAAGGTCTGTGGACCATATAAAAACGTCCTCTGTCTTTCAGCACTGCTGCTGCCTGGCTCACTACATCTTCCAGTGTACAGAGAATCTCATGTCTTGCAATTGCTTTTGCCATGTATGGGTTCTGCAGGCCATGCTGTCCGATCATATAGGGCGGATTGCTTGTCACTGCATGAAAAGAAGCTGCTCCAAAAATTTCAGCAGCTTCCTTTATGTCTCCGCATACGATATCAATATCAGCTTCCAGATGATTGTACGATACGCTTCGTCTCGCCATATCTGCACATTCTTCCTGGATCTCAAGTCCTGTCAGATGTGAACCCTTGTCTTTGGCTTTCAGCAGAAAAGGAATGATTCCCGTTCCGGTTCCCATATCCAGAACCTTTTCATTCTGTCGGATATCTGCAAATCCAGATAACAGAACTGCGTCCATTCCGAAGCAGAACTTTTCCGGATTCTGTATCACATACAAACCATTCTGAAGATCATCAACCCGTTCTCCCGGATATACCAGATCATTCTGCGGATTTTTTTCCATGGGATTTAGAATCTCCTTCTTTTTACTCAATGTCCCTTGTTTCTTTGTCAGTGTTCTTTGCTTTTTTCTTGCGTGACCGGAATTTCAGTTCTCCTACCGGATATTCCTGAATCTCCTTTTCATCATTGACTTCCACGATTACTTTGACTCTCTGTCTGAGAACATTTACACTGTGTACAATTCCCTGTAATCCATCCGGAAGAGTAACCGTATCTCCGGTTCCTGGAAGGCTCTTGTTCAGTGCTTCGTAGGTTTCCTGCTCATTCTTGAGACAACACATCAATCTGCCGCAGACACCGGAAATCTTGGTCTGGTTCAGTGACAGATTCTGCTCTTTTGCCATCTTGATAGACACAGGTGCAAACTCGGAAAGATAGGTGTGACAGCAAAGCTGTCTGCCACAGATGCCGATTCCCCCAAGAATCTTAGTCTCATCTCTTACTCCGATCTGGCGAAGTTCGATTCTTGTCTTAAAGATAGCTGCCAGGTCCTTGACCAGCTGACGGAAATCAATTCTTCCATCTGCTGTAAAATAGAACAACACTTTGTTATTGTCAAATGTATACTCCGCATCGATCAGTTTCATTTCCAGACCATGTTCGCGGATTTTTTTCTGGCAGATTTTAAATGCCTCTTTTTCTTTCAGGCGGTTCTGTTTCTCCCTGTCCTCATCTGCCTGTGTGGCAACGCGAAGGACTTCTTTCAGCGGATGGACCACCTCATCCTCACCCACTTCTTTCGGTCCGAGTACAACTCGTCCGAACTCCACACCGCGGGCAGTCTCTACGATCACATGATCACCGATCTTCATTTTATAGTTTTTCGGATCAAAATAATAAATCTTTCCGACATTTCTGAATCTTATACCAACAATTTTTGTCATTCTATCTCTCCCTGATCGTCAGGAACAGAAGTTCAAGTGCAAGTTCAAAATTAACGTTTGCACGAAGCCTTACTTTTGTTTTTTCCAGTGCTTCCAGAATCTTTTCCAGGTTCTCATAGGAACGCTGGCTCGCCTGTTCCTTTATATAATTGATTTCTTGTTTAAATACCAGGTTGTCAACCTCCTGAGTTGCCTTAAACATAAGAACATCCCTGAACCAGAACTGGAAAATATCCAGATAATCACTGATATTCTGCTTTTCATCAGAAAGTGCCTTGATCTCATCGGACAGTTCATATACTTCCATCGTATTTACATACTTGAGAATCTTCAGGGCTTTCTCCGTCATTCTGGAAAACTCTTCTGATGTAGCAGCTTCTTTGGCTCTGCCAATACTTCCCTGTGCAAAGGAAGCATCTATCTCTGCCTGATAATCCGGCACATGAAGCCGTTCCATCAGGTATTTCTTAACAAGGCTGTCATCAACCACCTTCAGATCCAGACGCACACATCTGGACTGGATCGTCGGCAGAAGTGCATCCACATTGCTGGTCAGCAGCATGATCACTGCATATTCCGGTGGTTCTTCTATTGTTTTGAGAAGAGCATTCTGTGCCTGTACCGTCATCATCTCCGCATCAGGAATAATGTAAACCTTGTGCGGACTGCTGTATGGCTTAATCGCAACATCATGAATCACCTGTTCCCGGATCTCATCAATAGAGATCGTACCAGGTTTCTCATGATTGACCATAATGATGTCCGGATGATTCTTGCCCAGCGCCTTCTTACAGGAGTCACATTTCTGACATGGCTCTGTTCCACCGGCTTCGCACTGCAGTGTCATCGCATATGTGGTTGCAAGAAGCTTCTTGCCGGATCCGGGTCTGCCTGTAAAAATATATGAATGGGAAACTTTTCCCGTCTTCATGGCATTTTGGAGATGCCGGATAATTTCCTCGTGTCCGATAATATTATTGAAACTGACCATTCAGAATCACCTCTCTTGTTTATAGTTTCATATACGAATCTTTGTTCGCTATAGTGTCATTATATCATACTTTATTAGCCATTCAAAACTATTTTTAACTATGACATGGAATTTACATAATTTATAATATTTTTGACACATAAATCCAAATCATCATTAACAAATCTCTTCTGTATATCTGCTTCTTTTATTTTTTCTTCAGAGAAATCCTCTTCATCTGCAAGAAAACGCCTGCAGAGTTCTTTGTATTTCGGTGTTTCCTGTTCCTGCTCTCTTCGGATTGCACGGATCAGACGTTCTCCATCTTCTACTTCAATATAAACAGGTATGACGGATTCTTTTCCGTAATAACATTTCATCTTCTGAAAAGACTCTAACGTACCGATTCCAAGATAATTTCCGTTCTTAAGGTCAATCTGTCCGTCATCTGCCGTAAAATACGTCCAGACACCATAAACAGTATTATAAGCACGGGATTCAATAACCTTTCCCGCCTCTTCAAACTCTTTTAATTTCTGATCATCTGTAAAATAGTACTGTACACCATCTTTTTCTCCGTCACGTACCGGTCTTGTTGTATACAGGATCAGTTTTTTCAGATTCAGTTCTTTATTACCGGCCAGTCTGGAATAGATTTTATCTTTTCCAGAGGCACTTTTACCCATAATATAAAAAATCTTACCCATGAATTTCTTCGTCTTGCTCCTTTGTACTCTGGGGCTGTTGTTCTACCACAAGGATCGTCTTATTTGTATAGTCTTCCAGTCCCTGCAGATATAACCCCTTATCCATGTATATTCTCATATTACGAATAAATTGTCCAGTAATCTGTTCTCCCGGAGTGATCAGCGGAATTCCCGGTGGATACAGATAAGCAAATTCTGCTGAAATTCTGCCGATGCTTTCTTCCAGCGGACATTTTTCTGTCGGTGCTTCCATGGCATCTGCCATAGACATCATCTGCGTCAGTACAAAATGCATGGATCTGGTGTCCAGTTTTTTATTTTCTTCTGCCGGTATTCCTGCTTTTATCAGATCTGCCTGTTCCTGATCCAGTTCTTCGATTGCCTGACACAATCGCTCAAAACCTTCTTCACGGTCTCCTACTGCTGCAATAGCGAGCGCATAATTTTCGGACTCCATTTCCATCTGAATATGGTAGCGGTCAAGAAGGATATGATACAGGTCACTTCCTGACAGTAAAGAAGCTCTGGTAGAAAAGACCAGTTTAGAACGGTCATAATCGAAGACTCCATTCTTTCCTTTGACCGGATCTACCAGACGGATATATTTGCACACGGAAAGTCTCTTTCTTGTCTGTTCCAGTATTCTGGTGAAATCACGGAACATCTGTTTTCCTTCTGCTGCCATCGTATCCATACAGGCATCGATACTTGCCATCAGAATATACGACGGGCTGCTGGTCTGATAGATTCCCATAAATCTGCGGATCAGTCTGCTGTCAACGCGGTCGCTGCAGTTATGAAGCACGGCAGTCTGGGTCATGGCCGGCAGTGTCTTGTGAAAACTCTGGATCACGAGATCTGCCCCAAGTTCTGCTGCCGAAGCCGGAAAATAATTTGAAAAATGAAAATGTGCTCCATGTGCTTCATCTACGATCAGCGGCACTCCATATTTATGTGCGATCTCTGCAATCTCTTTTACATCTGAGACAACACCGTCATACGTAGGTGAAGTGATCAGTACCGCCTGTATCTCCGGATTCTCAGCCAGACATCTTTCCACTTTGTCCGGAAAAATTCCGCCGTTTATCCACCACTCACTGTCCATCTGTGGATAAATATAGGCAGGTTTCAAATTTCTCAGATAGATGGCATGATACACTGCTTTGTGACAGTTTCTTGCAACAAGGATCTGGCCATTCCTCGGAACCGCCGCTGAGATTGCCGCAAGAAGTGCTGCGGTACTTCCATTAACACTGTAAAAGCTCTCTCTGGTCCCATATAGTTTCGCCACATTCTGTTGTGCCTCCAGAAGAAGGTCTTCCGGATGATGGAGATTATCAAAGCCTTCTATCTCAGTGATATCTCTTTCAAGAGGGAACTCCCCTCTGACAGATGCGGGATTTCTTTTGTGCCCCGGCATGTGGAACGGATAGTAATCAGAGCGGCTGTATTCTTCTAATTTTCTGTATAATCTCTCCATTAAAGATTCTCCATGTCTGTTATACCTTGAAGCGATAACCTACGCCCCATATAGTTTCTATATACTGAGGTTTCGCTGTATTGAATTCGATTTTTTCACGGATCTTCTTGATATGAACCGTGACAGTTGCAATATCTCCTACAGACTCCATATCCCAGATCTGGCGGAACAGTTCTGCTTTTGTAAATACGCGGTTCGGGTTCTCTGCCAGAAAAGTAAGGAGATCAAATTCCTTGGTCGTAAATGTTTTTTCTTCTCCATTTACCCAGATACGTCTCGCTGTCTTGTCTATCTTGATGCCACGGATTTCAATAATATCATTCTTTACCACACTGGAACCTACCAGTCTGTTGTATCGCTCCATATGTGCTTTTACTCTGGCCACCAGTTCACTCGGACTGAATGGCTTGGTCATATAATCATCCGCGCCAAGACCGAGTCCACGGATCTTATCAATATCATCTTTCTTTGCAGATACCATAATGATCGGGATATTTTTCTCCTGACGTACCTGACGGCATATATCAAACCCATCTACTTCCGGAAGCATCAGATCCAGTATAATCAGATCATAATCTTCATTGAGTGCTTTTTCAAGGCCCACATCTCCTCTGTTTGCTATCTCTACTTCAAATCCGGAAAGTTCCAGATAATCCTTCTCCAGATCTGCAATTGCTTCTTCATCTTCGATGATCAGTATTTTACTCATTTCATAGGTACCTCCTGATATTTTCTCAAAACAAAGTACATGATCGTTCCGATTCCTTCCCGACTGGTTGCCCACACTTTGCCACCATGATCCTCCAGAATCTTACGAACGATAGAAAGACCGATTCCGCTTCCTCCCTTGGATGAATTACGTGAAACATCCGTCCTGTAGAAACGGTCAAAAATATACGGCAGATCTTTGGATGCAATTCCCTTGCCATTATCCTCAATCTCAACCTGTACGAAATCTCCGACATCTTTTACTCTGATCTGTATGATGCCCTTCATTCCATTCTGCTTATCCATATATTTAATGGCATTGCTGATGATATTATGAATCACTCTTCGTATCTGTTCGCCATCTGCAATTACAAGCACATCTTTATCTACATAATTTGCATAGCAGAGCTGGATACCTCTTGTTTCCAGCTCCAGTCCCACTTCTTCTGCGCAGTCAGAGAAATAATCTTCTACATTCAGCTTACTGAATGTATATGGGATACGATTCGTATCAATTTTAGAATAGAACGTCAGCTCATTGATCAGATGGTCCATCTCATTGGTCTTATTGTAAATCGTCCTGACATAGCGGTCCATCTTCTCCGGTGTATCTGCCACACCATCCATGATTCCTTCTACATATCCCTTCACCGCTGTGATCGGAGTCTTGAGGTCATGGGAAATGTTGCTGATCAATTCTTTATTTTCCTTATCCATGGCGATTTTTTCTTCTGCTGATTCTTTCAGTCTGCGGCGCATCTCTTCGAAATCCCGGCAAAGCTCCGAAAATTCATCTGTTCCCTCGACATCCAGAACAAAATCCAGATTTCCTTCTTTGATATTCTGCGTCGCCTTTCGCAGTTTGACCAGCGGTGCCGCCACACTTCTGTAGATCCACAGCCCCACAGAAACGCCTGTGAAGATAAGAATGATAAAAGCAGTAAAAAAAAGATCCTTCGTCATGATCTGGATTCTTGCCTGACTGCTTCCCGTATCGGAAATTGTAATATCATAGGATGTTTCCTGTGCAGATTCATTGTTGGCTGCATTCCTGTGCTGTGTCTCACTGATTCCAAACAGGGCAGCAGCAAATAAAAGAAGCGGTACCAATATTACCATCATGAATCCCACAATGATTCTGTTTTTCAGTTTCATGAAATTCCCTCGTTTCTGTAAAACTTATAATTGCTTCTTAAGCAAAAAATGAACGCACAATATCGAAGTTCTTCTTCGCTATATATGCGTTCATTATATCATATCACTATATTCTTATCTCTAAATTTTCTATAAAATCCATGAAACCGTCGTGTATTTTACAGATATTTCTTAAGATCTTCGACTTTGTCCAGTTTTTCCCATGGAAGATCTACATCTGTACGTCCGAAATGTCCGTAAGCAGCAGTCTGTTTGTAGATTGGTCTTCTCAGATCAAGCATACGAATGATTCCTGCCGGACGAAGATCGAAGTTTTCACGAATGATTTCTACAAGTTCTGTCTCGGAAAGTTTGCCTGTTCCAAATGTGTTCACATTGATGGAAGTAGGTTTTGCTACACCGATTGCATAAGAAAGCTGGATTTCACATTTGTCAGCCAGTCCTGCTGCAACAATATTCTTTGCAACATAACGTGCTGCATAAGCTGCGGAACGGTCAACTTTTGTGCAGTCTTTACCGGAGAAAGCACCGCCGCCGTGACGTCCTGCTCCACCGTAAGTATCAACGATGATCTTACGACCTGTAAGTCCACTGTCACCATGAGGTCCACCGATTACAAAACGTCCTGTAGGATTGATGAAATATTTTGTCTCATCATCAACCATATCAGCAGGGATGATTTCATCGAATACATATTTTTTGATATCTTCATGAATCTGTTCCTGTGTAACTTCCGGATCATGCTGTGTAGAACATACAACTGCATCGATACGGATCGGTTTTCCTTCTTCGTTATATTCAACAGTTACCTGTGTTTTTCCGTCTGGTCTTAAGTATGGCAGAGTTCCGTCTTTGCGTACTTTTGTCAGCTGGCGTGCAAGTTTGTGTGCCATGTTGATCGGATATGGCATATATTCTTCTGTTTCATTGGAAGCATATCCAAACATCATACCCTGGTCTCCGGCACCGATCGCATCGATCTCGTCTTCACCCATTTTTGCTTCCAGAGCTTTATCAACTCCCATTGCGATGTCTGTGGACTGCTCATCGATTGCTGTGATAACTGCACATGTTTCTGCATCAAAGCCGTATTTTCCACGTGTATAGCCGATTTCTCTTACGGTATCTCTTACGATTTTCTGGATGTCAACATAAGCACTTGTTGTGATCTCACCCATTACAAGTACAAGACCTGTTGTTGTTGCTGTCTCGCATGCAACACGTCCCATCGGATCTTCTTTCATGATTGCGTCAAGAATCGCATCAGAAATAGCATCACACATTTTGTCCGGATGGCCTTCTGTTACTGATTCAGAAGTAAATAAAATTTTTTCTTTCTCCATTGTTAACCTCTTTCTGTAAATAATCAGTTAAATGTTCTACGAATTACTCCATTGCTCCGCAATTCTCGTAATTCTGCAATCAACAACAAATAAGACAGCCCCAACAATAGGACTGTCTTGAAATTTATTTCAATCCTCTTATTGTTCGATGACTCGCTCAGGTTGGCACCTTCCTTATACATAAAGGGGTTGCCGTGGCTTCATAGATCCTTTGTACCTCCACCACTCTGAATAAAAGGCCGTTTTATTTAGTTATTCTTAGTTGATATTGCAGTACATACAATATACTCATTTTATATAATTGTCAAGTATAAGAACTGACAATTTTTATCATCCTACGCGAAGACGGAATTTCTGGATTTCTTTCTCGCTGGAAACTTTCTCAATCTCAGCACCGAGACTTCTCAGTTTCTCCTCAAAATTCTCATATCCTCTCTGGATATATACAATATCATCTACAACCGTAATACCGTCTGCCGCAAGACCTGCAATTACAAGTGCTGCTCCGGCACGGAGATCCGGTGCGCTGACTCTTGCTCCTGTCAGTTTCTTTACGCCGTCAATGATTGCTGAGTTACCTTCAACCTTGATGTTGGCTCCCATTCTGGAAAGCTCGTCCGCGTATTTGAAGCGGTTTTCAAAGATGCTCTCTGTAACGATACTTGTACCTTCTGCCAGTGCAAGTGTTACAGCAATCTGCGGCTGCATATCGGTAGGATATCCCGGATAAGGAAGAGTCTTTACATGTGTGCGGTGAAGTCTCTTGCCTGCACGAACACGTACTGCATCATCAAATTCCTCAACCTCACATCCGATTTCTTCAAGCTTTGCTGTAGTTGCCTCCAGATGTTTCGGAATAACATTCTTCACAGTTACATCTCCGCCTGTTGCAGCGGCTGCAAACATAAAGGTTCCCGCTTCGATCTGATCCGGAATAATAGAATATTCGGTACGGTGAAGCTTCTCTACTCCTTTGATACGTATTACGTCAGTACCTGCACCTTTAATGTTGGCTCCCATGCTGTTCAGGAAGTTGGCGACATCAACGACATGTGGCTCACGTGCTGCATTCTCAATGATCGTACGTCCTGATGCCATTGCTGCTGCCATCATGATATTGATCGTAGCTCCAACGGACACAACATCAAGGAAAATATGACTTCCATGAAGGTTTTCGGTCTCTGCAACGATTGCTCCATGAAGGATCTTTACTGATGCACCGAGTGCACGGAATCCCTTGAGATGCTGATCAATCGGACGGCTTCCGATGTTACATCCGCCCGGAAGCGGTACTTCCGCATGTTTGTATTTACCAAGTAATGCACCTAACAGATAATAAGATGCACGGATTTTTTTAATATATTCATAATCAACACTGATATCTGCAATTGTAGATCCGTTGATCTTGACTGTAGATCTGTCGATTCTGTCAACCTGAGCCCCTATCCCGGCAATTGCTTCTAACAAAACATTTATGTCTCTTACGTCCGGCAGATTTTCGATAAGGATTGTTTCATCCGTCATAATTGCTGCTGAAAGAATTGCAAGTGCAGCATTTTTGGCGCCACCTATTTCAACTTCGCCCACTAATGGATTGCCGCCTTTGATTACATACTGTTCCATAAAACACCTCTATAATTATTTTCACTCCGTAAGCCGAAGCGAATGCCAGAAATAAATTTCTATCTCACTTTCAGGCGCCTGTCCCGAAAGCTCAATTTCGTATTATAGCATATATTTGCTATTTGTAAATAAAAATTTCTTCTGTACACTTCTGCTCCCCTGCTTGTACAATAGTTACTTTGCTTTCTCTTTTAGTGTTTCCAAAAGAAGCTCCAGACTTGCTTCCAGATCTTTCCCCTCCTGATCTACCACAATATCTGCATATTTT
>OGCO01002128.1_pt1 | contig 27154 bp, 32 predicted proteins | sample 1570171 | NCBI WGS metagenome assembly OGCO01 (sample SAMEA4370583, study PRJEB24528) | human gut metagenome
ACATATTTTTGGACCAGTTCTCAATGGTGGAGTAGCGCACCCGGGCGTTTTCGCCCACATAGATCTCCACGCATCCGGCGTGGAGGTTGGCCACATTATATTTGGGGGCGGAGCAGCCCTCGATGAAGTGGAGGTAAGCGCCCTTTTCCACAATGATGAGGGTGTGCTCAAACTGGCCCGCGCCGGGGGCGTTCAGCCGGAAGTAGGACTGGAGCGGGATCTCCACGCTGACCCCCTCGGGGACATAGACGAAGGAGCCGCCGCTCCACACCGCGCCGTGCAGGGCGGCGAACTTGTGGTCGGTGGGGGGCACCAGCTTCATGAAGTGCTTGCGCACCAGCTCGGCATAGGGGCCGGTCAGGGCGCTCTCCATATCGGTGTACACCACGCCCTGGGCGGCCACCTCGGCCTTCACGTTGTGATAGACCACCTCGGAGTCGTACTGCGCGCCCACACCGGCCAGCGCGGCCCGCTCGGCCTGGGGAATACCCAGTCGCTCAAAGGTGTTCTTGATGTCGTCGGGCACCTCGCTCCACTTGCCCCGCATCTCGGTGTTGGGGCGCACATAGGTGACGATGTTGTCCATATTCAGTCCGTCCAGAGAGGGGCCCCAGTTGGGAATGGGGGTCTGGTTATAGGTCTGGAGGGATTTCAGGCGGAATATGCGCATCCACTCCGGGTCGTGCTTCTCCTCGGAGATGCGCTCCACGATCTCCGGCGTCAGGCCGGAGGAGACCTCATAGGCGGCGTTGGGGGCGTCCTTCACATCGTAGATGCTGCGGTCGACCTCGGTCACCTCGGTCTTTTCGGTGTCGAAGGCTCTCATTTCCCGGCCTCCTCTTTCAGCGCCCGGAAGCCCTCCTCGATGATCTCGCCCACCAGGCGGCCGTCGCCGGTGCGGACGATCTTCCTGTCGTCCAGCACATGGACATAGTCCACGGTCAGCCCCTCCAGAATCTTGGCGTTGTGGGTGATGATGATGAGGGCGTTGTCCCTGTTGTGGTAGGCGCGCACGCCGTCGGCCACAGTCTTGACCGCGTCCACGTCCAGACCGGAGTCGGTCTCGTCCAGCAGAGCCAGCTTGGGCTTGAGCATCAGCAGCTGGAGGATCTCGGCCTTCTTCTTCTCGCCGCCGGAGAAGCCCACGTTCAAATAGCGGTCGGCGTAGGCGGGATCCATGCCCAGCGCCTCCATCTGGCGGCTCAGCTCCCGGCGGAAGGAGAGCACCTTCACGTCCTTTCCGGTGACCGCGCTCTGCGCGGTGCGCAGGAAAGCCTCCAGCGTCACGCCGGGGATCTCCTCGGGGGTCTGGAAGGACAGGAACATACCGGCCCGGGCGCGCACATCGGCGCCCTCATGGGTGACGTCCTGACCGCGGAAGAGGATCTGGCCGCGGGTGACCGTGTAGCGGGGATCGCCCATCAGGGCGGACATCAGGGTGGACTTGCCGGCGCCGTTGTGACCCATCAGAACGTGGGTCTCGCCGGGACATACCGTCAGATTCAGGCCGTCCAGCAGAACCTTCTGCTCCTCACCGACCGTCACCTGTAAATCTTTCACTTCCAGCAGCGGACTGCTCATAGGAAACACCTCCATAAAAAGTAACCGAACCGCCTGCAAAACGGGCGTTTTTCGGATATGTCATCGGTTGCCTCTAGAATACTATACTATTTTTGTAGGAATTGCAAGAGCAAAACAAAAAATACTACTAAAAAAATAGGGAATGACCGCCGGTGGGGCCGTCCGCCATTCACAAGCGGTCTCCCCGCCGCATAAACTGCGCCAAACGACTACGAGGAGGCAGAGCCATGTGCGGCATTGCGGGATTTTGTGAGTTTCGGCGGGATAACCGGACGCCGGAGTGGGGCGAGGCGGCCTTTGCCATGGGGGAGACGCTCCGGCGGCGCGGGCCGGACGATGACGGGGTGTGGCAGTGCCGCGCATGCGCCTTCGCCCACCGGCGGCTGGCGGTCATCGACCCGGAGCACGGCAGTCAGCCCATGGTGCGCGCCCTGCCCGGGGGCGAGTGTGCCCTGTGCTACAACGGGGAGCTCTACAACACCCCCCAGCTGCGCCGGGAGCTGGAGGAGCGGGGCGTGGCACTGGAGACCTGGTCGGACACGGAGGTGCTGCTGTGGCAGTGCATCCTGTTCGGGGCGGCGGCGGTGGAGAAGCTGGAGGGCATTTTCGCCTTTGCCTTCTGGGACGGGCGCAGCCGCACCCTGCTGCTGGCCCGGGACCGGGTGGGCGTCAAGCCGCTGTTTTATGCCTTTCAGGGCACCACGCTGGTGTTCGGCAGCGAGCCAAAAGCGCTGTTCGCCTACCCGGGGCTCACGCCGAAGGCAGACACCGAGAGCTGGCAGGAGGTGCTGGCCCTGTCCCCCGCCCGGACGCCGGGGCACGGCGTATTTGCCGGGGTGCGGGAGCTGCGGGGCGGCCATCTTCTGCTGATGGACGAAAACGGCACGCTGGAGCGGTGCTGGTGGACGCTGGAGAGTCGGGTACATACGGAAAATTACGAGGACACCGTCGCCCACCTGCGCACGCTGTTGGAGGGGGCCATCCGCCGCCAGCTGGTCAGCGACGTGCCGCTGGCCACCCTGCTCTCCGGCGGGCTGGACTCCTCGGTCATCACCGCCGTGGCCGCCCGGGCCTATGAGGCGGCGGGGGATCCGCCGCTGGAGACTTATTCCTTTGACTACACAGACAACGAGAAGTACTTCAAGCCCTCCTCTTTTCAGCCCGACGCAGACTGGCCGTGGGTGGAGCGGATGCGGGAGGCCTTCGGCACCCGTCATACGGTGCTGACCTGCCCCATTCCGGCGCTCACGCGGGAGCTGATCCCCGCCATGAACGCCCGGGATCTGCCCGGCATGGCGGACGTGGACTCCTCTCTGCTCTGGTTCTGCCGTCAGATCCGGCGGCGCAACACGGTGGTCATCTCCGGCGAGTGCGCGGACGAGATCTTCGGCGGCTATCCCTGGTTCCACCGTCCGGAGATGCTGCACGCGGAGACCTTCCCGTGGAGCATGGACTTTTCCGCCCGCACAGAGGTGCTGCGCAGTGAGGTCGTCCAGGCGCTGGAGCTGGAGGACTACGCCCGGCTTCGCTGCCGCGCCTCCCGGGCGGAAACGCCGAAACTGGACGGAGAGAAGCGGGAAGAGGCCTGCCGCCGCGAGATCGGCTGGCTCAATTTGCAGTGGTTTATGCAAAATCTGTTGGAGAATATGTTTGCACAACAATGAGCAAAGAATCAGGCCGACACTGGACAAGCCATCTCAAAGAGAGGATGGCTTATCATGCACAACATTGACCAGGTGATCCGCAGCATCAGCGGACACTATGACCGGCGCTGCTACGAGGCGCTGCATCTGGCGGTTCAGCTCACGCTGGCGGCTCTGCCCGCCCGGCCGCTCATGAAGGAACTTGCCCTGGAGGCCGCCCGGCAATGCGTCCGGCCTATGACGGCGCAGGCCGTACTGCGGGCATTGGAACGGGCGGCGGCGGATATCTGGGCCTGCGGCTGCCGGGCACGGCTAGAGCAGATCTACGGCCGTCCGCTGCTCGAACCGACCACCGCGAAGAACCTCATCTTCACGCTGGCGGAATACTGCGGGAATGGGACCGACCACACCTATGTCCTGACGGAACAGCAGCTCAAGCGGCTGCTGCAGGTGCTCAGGTAGGAATCTGCCCCTGGGACGTGAACCGCATCGCGTCCGTGGCCAGCATATCAATGAATTCGGACGGGATCGGCTGGGTGCTGATCGGGTACCCGGCGATCTCCGACAGATAGGCCGGATTGCAGTCCCACGCCCGCTTGACCACCGTGCGAATATTCCGTTCGGCGGCATACCGGGTCTGACCGCACAGCTGCGCCACCTTGGCATAGATGCGCGTCGTCACCATCCGCAGGCAATCCTCATCCTCCAGCACCAGCCAGACCGCCGCGATCGTGGCCTCAAAGCCCCGGTAGGTGCGGGGCACGCCCAGCCTCGGCAGGACGTTCGCGACACGCTCCAGCTGTCGCCTGCGCACATCATCAGTGGGAGATAAATAGTCGAACTTCATCTGAATCACACTCCTTTTTGTTGTCTGCCGTCATTCTAAAACGGAAAAAGGAGTCCGTCCACAAACTCGACCACATTCGACAGTCTCGACAAAACTTCGTCAAAAAACGGCAAATTTCACCGTTTGGTGGCAGAGATCATAGAAAATAACGCACCCGCCAATGACCGGATGCCCTTTTGTCATCCTCATCGCGGGTGCGGTTTTGTTGCGCTCTGCCGGTCTCCACACCGAGAGCGCAGAACAGGATGAATCTTGCTTTTCTTGCCTTACTTTGTTATTATGGAGGCGGCCGGGGTAAGGCTCCCGGTCGCCTCTGCCTTACGAGGCTGTGAGCGGTTCTGTTCGAGGGGAGCCGCTCACTTTTTATTCCTTGACCTTAATATAGAACCAATCCATAAAGAAAAAGCGCCCGGGGCACTCCCGGGCGCTTCTCTGTTTATACTGCTTATACTGCAATTTTCAGACGCTCTGCGTATATTTCAGCGCGATCCAGCCTGCACCGCTCTTGAGCTTGCCCCAGAGGGTGCCACCGTTGTTGTACTCGTCCACGATGGTGTAGACCTCACCCCTGCGCACCTGCGTGGCGACGGCGCTGGAGGCGCTGTGGTCGCGGCGCACGTTGAGGATGGATGCGATGATGCGGACATGATAGCCGGCCTGCTGGGCGGGCGCAGCGCCCGTCTGGGCTGCGGTCTGGCCGGTGATGCCCCGCACAATGGCGGCGGCCATTTTGTCGGCGTCAAAGCGCTGCGCATCCGCGGCGGAGTCCACAAAGCAGCACTCCACCAGCAGCGCGGGGGCGGTGGTGCGACGGAGCACATAGAGGTTCTTGCGCTCCTTCACGCCGCGGTTGCGATAGCCAAGCTCGGCGATGGCCGCGCAGATTTTGACGGCATAGCCCGCCGCAGCGCCGGTGTCGGAGTACACCAGCACCTCGGTTCCGGTGCCGCCGCCGGAATTCAGGTGAATGCTCACATCCAGATCAGCCGCATGGGCATTGCATGCGTGGACGATGTTGGCCAGGTTCTGACCCTGAGTGCGGCCGGAGTCGTCGGTGCAGTCAAAGACGGTGTGCCCCAGCGCCCGGAGCTTGGCGATGACCTGCGCGGTGACGGCTCTGTCCTCGGTCACCTCATCCAGATACCCGGACGCACCGGGGACAATGCGGTTGTGACCGCCATGTACGTTGATAACCATATTCTTAGTTCCTCCTGATTCTCATTTGAGTTTGGGCAGGCCGCCAGCAGCAGGGCGGCGATCAGGTATTTCAGCTTTTTCACTTAGACGCCTCCTTCAGGACTTCTGGTGTGCAGGCTCATACCTCCACCTCGGGCAGGCCTGCCACGCTGGTCAGCAGACTCAGCACACCCGCCAGCACCGACGCGCTAACCACGGCCACCCAGTTCACGTCCCCCAGCACTGCGCTGGTGCCGATGGTGGCCACGGCGGTCTGGGCGATGGTTTTAATTGCGCGGATGCCCGCCGCCTTAAACCACGTTTTCCAGTTCTCTTTCATCTGTGTTCCTCCTCCAGGTCTGCGATCCGGTGATTGATGACCTTGATCTGTTCCTCCACGACCGGCATCCGTCGGGCGAAGCTGTTATGTTCCCGCACCTCGCGGGTCAGCTCCTCCAGTTTGGTGTCAGTAATGGCGCGGCTGCGGCTGTTGGCGATCAGCGATGCCAGCAGCGCGACCGCGCCGCTGATGACTGCGGCAATAATTGCTTCCATTTGATCGCTCCTTTACTTCCACCTTCCCAGCACCAGCACCGCCACGGTAAGCGCATCTGCGCCTCCAAAGCTGCCGGAGGGGCTGTGCACAAAGACGCGGGCATTTTTGTTATCGCCCTGCGGGACGATCTTGACGTTCCAGCCGAGCGCCGCACCGGAATTGCTCCCGACACCTTCCAGCGTTCCGAAGGCAGCCACGCCGGCTTGCAGGGTGAACGGGTAACTCACCCACTTTTCCAACACGGATGCGGCGGAATACTCCGTCGTCACGTTGCACCACAGCAAGGCAAGGCCAGAAGTATATTTAATATACTTCCATTCGCCGCTTGTCCCGGATTCGGCCACATGGTCGGCAACCGCATTTCCCCCGACGGACAGCTTCCCCGTCACGACAAGCGATCCGGTGACGGTTCCACCCGTCACCGGCAAAAATTTCCCCTTCAGCTTTGCCCAGAAATGAGCAAGTCCGGTCTCATTGAGATAGGCCATAGTCCAGCCTCCTTACTTGGCAACGATTCCATCAATATCAGCATTGCTGATCGTATCCACCGCAAAGGTGCCGCCCAGATCGTCCCAGACGGTGCCGTTCCAGGCGTAATTCCTGCCGTCGCTCTCCACGTTGTACACATCGCCGGACACCTGCCCGGAGGAGGGCAGTTTGTCATAGGTCGCCACACTGCCCCGATAGATGTAGGCATTTGCGATGTCGGCCTTCTTGGCGTAGGTGCTGGCCGCGCCAAAGGCCGCCAGCTTGGAGTAGTCCGCGGCGCTCATCAGGCCCGCTTTAGACGCGCTGGCATTGGCATAGGTGGTATTTGTGGGCGTGGCCCAGGTGCCGTCGCCGCGCAGGAACTGCGCCTGTTTTCCGGCGGCAGGGGCAGGTACAAGACCATGCGCACCTGCGGCGGAGCCGGTCGCGCCCTTCATGTCGGCATAGGTCGTATTCGCGGGCGCGGCCCAGGTGCCGTCGCCGCGCAGGAACTGGGTCTGCTGGCCTTTCGCGGGCTGGGGCACAAGGCCCTGTGCGCCGTCCGCCGTGGAGGACGCACCGCCCATCACGCTGTAGGTGGTGTCCTTATCCGCGCCCCAGACAGCGGTGCCGTCGGCACTCCAGCGCAGGATCTGCCCGGCGGAGCCGCCGGACGGGATGTGCTTATTGCCACTGGAGGCGGGGTGCGTGTAGTTATTGGCCTTCGCGGCGATGCCCGCCAGCTTGGACTTTTCCTCGCCGGTGTAGTCATTGGTGCTCAGGCCCTTGCCCTCTACCTTATCCACCTTGCCCGCAAACACAGTCTTGAGCTTCTGCCAGAAATACAGCAGGCCGTCAGAATCGAGATATTTTGCCATGGTTACAACTCCTTAAATAGTAGAATTTCAATTTCACTGTTGGTAAGCGGCTGTGCGTCATCCTTCCAGCAGGTATCCCGGTCAGCGGCCGACTTCTTCGCCAGTATCTGGCCGCTGCCGCCGCCCACCGGGACGCCCACCGCGTCGATATGCGCATAGAGTTTATCGATCCAGTTCTGCTCCGCGTCCGGCGGGTCTCCGGCAGCTCCGATGCTCTTGACCGTCTCCGTGCGCCACACCTCGCTCTTGGCGATATGGCCGCCGAAGTGGTATTGCAGCTCCACCTCACCCCGGCCCCATATTGCCGTATCGGTCTGAGACACATCCCAAATGAGGTTGTGTCCGTCTGTCGAGACGGGCACCGGGTAAGCACTTGCGCCGTTCGGGCGCTTGCAGAGCAGGATAAATTCTCCGCTGGACCCGAACTCCTGCACCCAGCTGTCGATGGGAAACACGCAGCGCACCACATCCGTCCCCGCCCGGCCGATGGGAAGGACCGCCAGACCGGGCCGCACGATGATGACCCGCATGGCTCACCCCTCCACAATACTGTCAATCGCGCTGTCTGCGATGGTATTGGAGGTGAGCACATAGCCGCTTCCGTCCTTGACCCCCCGATACTCAGCCTTGATCGCGTCCAGCAGAGCGTCCGCCTGCCTGGCGATCTGAGCTGTGGGCAGTCCGGTCACCCCGTCCCGCATCAGGCCGCACACCTGCTCGTTGAGCCGGGTGTCTGTGACATCTGCCGTCTTGATGACGGTGCTGCCTGCTGCGACCGAAACAGTATACAGGCCCAACTCATAGACGAGTTCGGTCTGCACCACATCCGGCGCAGCGGCGGCGGAGCCGGGTGTGCCGGTCTTGACTGCCAGCTCGGATTTGTTTTCCGCCTTGTCGTAGCGGAGCACGATGCGGTCCGTGCGGGGCTTGGAGCTGTCCGCCATCGGGATAGCCAGCGCCAGCGCCTCCCGGTTGCAGATGCTTTTGCCTGCAAATCTAGTGTTGCGCACCCACGCAAGGCCGGGGCCGATGGTCACGGTCCGGTCGTCGGTGATGCTCAGATCAAAGCAGTCATCTGCCGCATAAATTCCGCTGATGCGGGTGCTCAGATAGGTTTCCGCATCTTCCGCATTGTAGGTGATCCCGTTGAGGGGATATGTCACGATTGCCATCAATACCTCCTGACGACCACCGGGGTGCCGATGGCGGCCTCCCGGGTGGTCACGTTGTCCTGACTGGTCTCAGTCATGCCGATGACCCGCGCCTTGACGTTGACGCCGATCTCTGGAATATAGCAAAATACGATGTCGCCCAGCTGGGCGCGGTCGTCGTCCAGCGTAAAGGTGATATTCTCCACCCTGATCTGCTCTACCAGTTTTTGCTCTCCGAGCGCAACGAGCCGGGCTTTGTAAGCGGCATCGCTCTCCCCGTCCTTTGGCTGCTCCTGCCGGGCGTCCACATACATCTCCCGGCGGTCTGCGCCGGTGGCGGAGGTGTTGCCCGCCCGCACGGTAATCCGGGCGTCGCCCGCCCCTGCACCGGCCACAACGGCCACATTTTTATAGCCATTGGTGGTCACGGAGTGGGCAATATCGCCCATATTCCCGTAGGCGGTGGAGTATTTCGCATTTTTGTTTTCGCCGCGCTGGTAGACCTCAAAAAGCAGCTTTTGTGCCTTTTTGTCATGGCGGAGCCGGAATCCGAGGCCGCATTCCTGCGCGATGTTCTCAAAATACGCTTGCAGGCTCCTGTCGCTGATCTGCGGCGTGTATTTGGCCGCTAGCCCAGCCGCCTCCCCCAGCTCCAAGCATGGGTACGGAGCCATTGCCGCAAACAGGCGGCGCATGGCCGCCTCAGCGTTCTCGTTGCTCACCACATCCGTAGACACTCTGTCGTCTAAAATGTGGGTAGCCGGAAAGCCGTTGACCACAATGGCGCCGTCTTTGATCTGCACGGATTTGAGGACCATCAGCGTGTCATGGCCGGTCAGGCCGCAGTAATACTCCGGCTTGAGCAGCGGGAGCAGATCGGAGCGCTGGCGCACCTCCAACTGGAAGCTGCCCTCTGTGTTGTAGCACTCCTGCCACACCAGCGAGACCCACGTCTCGATCACGCAGATGCGCTCCAGCCGGAGATTGTAGACAGACACCGTCATGCAAGCACCCCCACAAAGGCCGGGTTGAGCGTCACATAGGCGGTCAGATTGTCCACGCCGTTGTCCGCCGTCATCTTGATGATGTTGTCGCCCACCGCCAGCGAGAAAAGCGTGCTGTCCTCATCCAGCCGGGAAAAGATGTCCGTGGTGACACCGCCGGACTCCTTCTCCACCTTCAGCCGCCCATTGTCCCGGTACACGGTCACAACGTCGCCCAGAGCCAGCGAGTCGGTCAGGGAGAGCTTTTCACCGGTGGCCGCATTGAGTATGCCGTAGTTTGTCACCGGGGCGCCAGCGCGGAACTGCACGGCGTAGGGCACGGAAACCATGCCGTCGTTGCGGCAGTTGGTGAACAGGGCGGAGGATTTGACGCCGAAGATGTGGGAGTCGTAGCAGACAGGGAACGCAAAAGCGGCGGTGTAACCGCCCAGGAGGTAGGCCTGTGTCGTGTCAAGCCAGTAGGGCTCCGGACAGAACAGCAGCAGCGTGAATTCCGTATCGTACTTAAGCTCACCAAATGCGGGGGTCTTCTGCACCCATGCCCGGCAGTAATACCGGTCGTTAAACCACAATGTTCCGCTTGTGTACGGCGTAAATACCTCCAGCATTCTCCGGCGCTGATCTTTGGACAGTCCCAGCAGCCGTCCCGCTATTGTCCGGCTCAAGCCGCCCACGTCCGCACTCTCCACCGTCACACCGACCTGTTGAAATCCCTGCGACGTGGAAAGCGCAACGTCCAGTTCACTCAGCGGGTCGATGGAAAAGACAGATCCGTAGGGATAGCCAAAGCGAAAGCTTCGGCCATCCTCTGTCTCAAATCTCGCCTCATACACCCATCATCACCGCCCTTTCCTGCTCCCATTTGGCCTCCCGCATCAGGTCTGCGGCGGTCTGGGCCTTGGAGTAGATATTCTGCACCACTGACACGCTCCCGCTTTGATTATGATCGCGTCCGCAGCTCACAGGCCCGGCGTCAAAATCCAGCTTTACGCTGTCTGTAATATCCTCCGCAATGTCCGGGAATGTATCTTCCCAGCCCACGCCAATGCCCAGCGCCATGTTTTTGCCGATTCCGGCCATCAGCCGTGAGGGGCTGTGGATCCCGAAAAAATCCCTGATGCTGTCCACCACGCCGCCGAAAAAGCCCGCGATCTTGCTTTTGAGCCAGGCCGCCGCGTCGGAAATACCGCTCCAGATGCCCTTGATCAGATTCAGGCCGATATTGGCCATTGCATCAAATCCGCCCGCAAACCCGCCTACAATAGCGTCTATGATCTGCGGCACCGCAGCCACTACGCCGGATATGATTGCAGGCAGATTACTGACCAGCGCCACAAAGAGCTGAATGCCCGACCGGATCAGCAGAGGGATGCTGCCCAGCACGGCATTGACAATGCTGTTGATGATCGTCGGTAAGGCGGACACGATGCCATTGATGATGGCGGGCAGATTTCCCACCAGCATGGTAAGCAGCTGTATTCCTGCGTCGATCAGCAGCGGGATGCTGCTGAGGATCGCATTGACGATGGCATCCACGATCTCCGGAATTGCCGCCGCCACTGCGCTTATGATTTCCGGCAGGTCTGTCACCAATGCGCTCAGCAGTGCAAGGCCCGCATCCACGATCTCCGGCATCAGCGTAAGCAGCACATTTATCAGACTGTCGATCAGCGTCGGCAGAACCGCCACAATCTGCTGTATGGCTGTCGGCAGAGCTTGCACGACCCCCATGACCAGCAGGTTGACCACCGATATAAACTGCGGCAAAAACGCTGCCAGTGTCGTCGTCAGGTTGTCCACAATACCGGGCAGAGCGGAGAGCAGCTCCGGCACCGCCTCCAGCAACCCCTGCGCCAATCCGTTCAGCAGCAGCATGCCCGCATTGATGAGCGCCGGCACACCCGTAATGATCGCATTGACGATGCCCTCCAACCCCTTCGCCGCTTCATGCAGCAGCTCCGGGATCGCACTGGTCAGCCCCGCCGCCAGAGACAGAACCGCCTGCACTCCCGCGTGAAGCATCGGTGCGGCCAGCTGCGCCGCCAGCGACACCAGTGCCGTCGGCAGAGCGGAGACCACATTCACCGCCGCCGGAAGCAGATTGTCCCGTACAAATGTGACCGTCGTCTCCTTCAGCGCATTCAGGCTCGGTCCGATGTCCTCTCCCAAGGCGAGATTGCCCATCACATTCTGATAGGCGGCCTTCATGGCGTTCAGCGAACCGGAGATCGTCGAGGCCGCCTCTTTTGCCGTCGTTCCGGTGATGTCCAGCTCCCCCTGAATGACATGGATCGCCTGATACACGTCGGCCAGATTGTCGATGTCATACGTTACGCCCGTTATCTTCCGGGCATCCTCCAGCAGGCGCTTCATTTCGTTCTGCGTTCCGCCGTAGCCCAATTTCAGGTTGTCCAGCATGGTGTAGTTTTGTTTTGCGAAGCCCTGATAGGCGTTCTTGATGTCCTCCATGTTGGTGCCCATCTTGTTTGCGTTGTCCGACATATCGGTCATCGCCATATCGGCCACATCTGCCGCCTTGGCGGTGTCATTGCCCAGACTGCTCAGCAGACTGGCCGAAAAGCCGGTGGTCAGCTCCATATAGTCATTGGCCGACATCCCCGCCGTCTGGTAGGCGCGTTTTGCATTTGCAATGACCTGATCTGCGCTCTCCTTGAACAGCGTCTCGATGCCGCCTATGCTCTGCTCCAGATCCGCTCCGGCCACGATGGAATCCTTGATGACCTTTCCGATTCCGGCGGCCGCCGCGATCTTCCTGATCGCGCCGAACAGCTTCTGCCCAGCTGATACGCCCGTTTCTTCCGCCGCAGGCTCAACTTCTCCGCCCAGCTCCTTTTTGATCTGGCCGCCGATTCCCTGCGCTGACGGGATGATCTGCACATATGCTTTTGCGAGCTCAATTCCGCTCTCTGCCACTTATGCGCCGCCTCCTTTCCCGCTCCATGCGCGCCTGAATTCTTCTCCGCTGGCAAACGTTTTCAGCTCACGTTTTGGCTCGATATGCAGCAGCTTATCCGTAAGCATAGCCGGGCGGCTCCGGTTCTTCTGCCCGTTCTCCGTCCTCTGCCACAGCAGCAGGGAGAGACGGTCCACCACGCCCGCCAACATCAGTGTCTCCATGGGCACCTGCTGCTCCGCCATTTTGAGCCGGATCCGCGCGTCCGGCCGCAGCCCCCATGCCAGCGTGGCCGCCAACGGCACGGGCAGGGCGCGCAGATCCAGGATGTGATAGGTCTCCGCAAAGTCGCAGACCAGCTCATCCTCCCCGGCGTTCAGCATCTGCGCCAGCAGGATTATTTTTTTTTAGACTTCAGGCCGCCAAAAATCTCCGCCAGCTCGACGGACACCTTATCCACCGGCACCCGGCCGCTCTCCGTGCGCAGATGGTCATAAAGCGCCCGTTTGCCCTGCTCGCCCAGCAGGCGGCGCAGGGCGGACGGCACCCGCAGCGGGTTTCCCTGATCCAGCTCCTCCAGATCTTCCAGCAGCTCCATGTCGTTGATGGCGGCCTCGTCGATCTCGCAGCAGAAGCCGGAGGAGGTTCTGATCTCCGTCGCCATGCTCATTCACCTCCCACAATATACTCATAGTGGGTATTGCCAGAGCTGTCCGGCGCTGCATTGAGCGTCACCTCATAGCCCACTGCCGCACTGTCCGTATAGCTGATGTCACCCAGCGCCGCCAGTGTGGCCCGGGGCAGGACGATGCGCTTTTTGGCTCCATTCTTGAGAATCATGTTGAACACCCAGGCATGCTCCGCCGCCGGTGTACTATTGGCCTTGACCGTGATCCCCGTCTCCAGCGTGCCGGACACATTGTCCCCGCCGTAGACCGTTTTCAGCACGTCCACATTGAGTGCTTCGATCAGGGTACACTTGAAGGTGTCCTCCTTGGACTTCTGGGTCGTCAGGACCACATCTCCGCCCCAGGCCGCCACAGTCTCGGAATTGGGGCTGTTGCTGTTGACCAGACCATCTTCAGAGAGATAGCCCAGCGCCTTGAACCCATCTGCCAGCGCAGTCTTTGCGTCGCTCGGAAGCTCCGTGCTCAGCGGGCCGACATAGACCGCACCGCCGACCTGCTGGGGCGAGCTGGCAGTGACCAGTTTTGCATCGCTCATGTTTTTCTCCTTTTCATGCTCAATAAACGGCTTCCACCACCGCCTGATAGCGGTACCGTTTCGTGTTTGTGTCCGTATAGTTGTAGTCGCTGACCACCCGCACGGCAAAAACCTGCTCTGCGGCGGGCATCCGCCCCAGCTGTTCCTTCACCTGCTCATTCAGCCGGGCAGCTTCGGCAAGGCTGGGCGCATAGCTCTGCACCGCCAGCGTGGCGCGGCGGATGTGGTCAGTCTCGCTGCTGCCGGTCTTTTCCACCAGCACCAAAGCGTCCGGCGGATGCTCCGGCATCTCCATGCGCACCGGCACAGAGAGCGCTTCGGCGAGATAGCGGCGCACCATCAGCTCGATCATCCGCCGCCCACCGCCTTCAGAATGCTGTTGTGAGCCGCGTTCTCACGCCTGGCCTCCGCTGTGGCGGCAAACACCGAGGCGTTGACGCGGTTTTTACCCGTGTACGTCGTGACCTCGTAGCCCTCGCCAAGACGGCTCCGGGCGGCGTCTGCGTGGGAGCGGCACACCGCCATCATCTCCTCCGAACGGAGCAGCTCCCGCACACCCTGACGGTTCAGCTTGAACTTCACGTTACTCATACCGCTCCACCTTCACCTTTCGATTCCAGCTCAGCGGGATCAGCACCTCGATGCCCTCTGTGACCGCCCCATAGGTGCGGAATTTCCGGCCGAAGAACTCCACAGTCACATTGGTCCAGTCGTGCTCGTCGCCCTTGGGGATGGCCAGCGTATAGGCCAGCTGGCGGCCATAGAGCTGCTGCTCGCTCACGATGTCCGCCGTCTCCGGCGCGCCGATCAGCACATTGCGGACGACCTCCGGGGTCTCCTCATACACGCTCGCGCCGAAGGCGTCCTCACCGGTCTGGCGCTTTGTGTACAGCGTGACGTCAATCCCCTTCAGCATAGGTCATGCCCTCCAGCGGGCTGTGAGCGCCGATGCGGTCGCCCACGCCCAGCAGCCTGCGCTCCAGCTTGGAGAGATACAGCTCGCCGCTGGAGCCGGTGCCCATCGTCCAGCTCTGGGAGTAGCCCATGGCGGACAGGGTGCCCTGGGTGGAGCCCAGCGGAAACTGCGCGGAGGAGTCCCCCTGCGCCCCCAGCTGGCGGCGCACCATGCGGCAGGACACCAGGCGTTTTGCTTCACAATCCGCGTCCGCATTATAGGCGTCGATGATGAGCCCGGCCTCATAGAGCAGGGCGCCGCAGCGCTCCTGCTCCTCCACCGTAAGCTCCCGGAATCCGGCGGCCACGTCGGCCGCTTCCGCGTACCGCATGGCTCAGACCGCCGCCTCGGTGCGCTTGATGTACAGGGTCTGGGGCTTGGACACCTTCAGGCCGTAGACCTTGCGCCCCTGCACGGCGGATGCGCCGATGTACTTGCCGGAGCCGGACAGATCCTGCAAATGCACGGGCACCTGCCACTCCATGACCCGGTGGCACCAGTTGGGATGGCCGCAGATGAACTCGGTGGTGGTCTTTTTGCTGGCGACCCGGGTGGTGGACTCATAGTCCATGTTATTGGACTCCAGCACGTTGAAGCCCGCGGCCTGACCGACAACGCCCAGCTGAACGAGCTGCTGGGAGAGATCTCCCTGCTTGATGAAGCGCTCGTCCTGCATCAGCACCTCCATGAACTCCGGGGACGCAATGAGAAAACGGCCCGCGGCGGGGACGCCCTTGCGGCTGAGCACCCGCTTGGCCTCCAGCACCAGCTTGTAGGCGTTGGATTCGGTGGCGGCGGTCTTGGTGGCGCAGACGGAGGCGCCGTCGGCGCCCTCCAGCGCGGCGATGGACTTCTTGTCGATGGACAGGCCCAGGCTGTAGCCCGCGCTGTCCAGCCGGTCGGCCACAATGCCGTCCGGCACGCTGGCGGCGTCATAGCCGTCGATCAGCTCATTGACCGCCTCGTCCTGGTCAATGTTCAGATCCAGATAGGTGGTGGTGCCCGCCTCCGGATCGATGCCCTTGGCCTTGTCATAGGGCTTGACGGCCACCTCGGTGTCCCGCACCGGGATCTTCACTTTGCCGGAGGTGGGGTCGCCCTCATAGCGGCTGTTGAAGATCAGATTGTCCTGGGTCACCAGTCCGTTGCGCAGCTTGGCGTCCACCAGCTGGGACCAGCGCTCCTGATTGGGATGTGCCATAAAAATTTACCTCTCTTTCGTTTGTTACACTTCCAGTTTGGGGTTCAGCTGCCGGAACGCGGCCATGACGCCGTCGTCCTGCTGCTCCCGGCGGCGGGCGTCGGCCTCACCGCCGTCCCGCACGGACGGATAGCCCGGCCTGGCGAACTCCAGAATTGCCTGCGCCTGCGCGGTGCAGTCCTCCTCGCTCTCGCCGCTCAGCAGACCCGCCGGCACGCCGGTGGCGGCGGACACCTTGTCCCGCACCGCCCGGACGGCATTGGCCCGGTTCATCGCGTCCACCTGCGTCTGAAGCTCCGTAGCCCGCTCCAGCGCCCGCTGGAGCTCACTCTTGTCCGCCTCCTGGGCGGCGTCAAACTGCTCGGCCTTGGCCTTGATGGCGTCGTAGTCGGCGTACTTTCCGCGCTCCCGCGCCAGCCGGTCCCGGATGATGGCATCCATCTCGGACTGGGTAAAGGTGCGCTCCTCCTGAGTGGCGGGGTTCTCCTGTTCCACAGTTTCGTTCATTGATTGCTCTCCTTTCCCGGCTTTTCCGCAGCCGTCGCGTGAATTTATGCATAAAAAAAGCAGGGCTGAAAAATCAGCTCTGCTCTCCGCATATCAAGATAAAATGGGTATGAAAAAACCACGGTGCGTCTGCATCGTGGTTTTATTTCACTTCTTCTCCTCTGGCATATGCCGCCCGGGCCTGCTCCAGCGACATCTGGTTAGCACATTTCTTCCAGTCAGGATGCCGAATCTGCGCCGGGTCATTCTGCCACTCGCAAATCGGGCAGACTTCCATATACCCAAGCTCTGCTTTTCCGCACACTGGACAAAGATTAGTTTCTGGTGACTGCATCACACAAACTCCACCTCTTTTCCCGTAAAGCTGTCGTGACTCTTGATCGTTGCCCAGCAGCGGATCGAGTTCAGCATAAACTTATATTCCACGCCGTCAATAAGCGCTCTCCACTTTTTTTGAAGGAAAAGAGTCAAAATCCCGGTCAAGAACAAGCACTCGAATATCGGTGGGGCCAGCCTGAAAATCATCAATGATAGTATACTTATTGCTCATTTCGGCCACTTTCCTTTCTCCAAATCGCACACTCCAGCATTGCTTCATAATTCGCCAGATTTTTTCGTGTTACCTCAGTTTCCTCTGCTGGTATCTTATACTTTTCCGCAACCGCAATCAAGTACTTCTGTGCGTCAATTTCACGTCGAGTCAATAATAATGCTGATTTTTCGGCGCAGTAAGGTTTCTGATCTTCCCTATAGCAGCTTTCCCCTTTTATTATGTCAGTTACTAAGCGCTGGAGTATGTTATTCATGCTTTCTGGCACTGGCATCTGGAAATGATTCTGATGTATTTCTATTATTCGCACTATGACTGCTTGTCATCAATATTGTAATTTGCATATTTGTCCACTTGATTCAGCAATATTATAGAACACCGCATGAGATTATTGCTGCGGAAAAACAGCGAGATATTCAGTTGCAATACTACCAAGATATGCTTGCCCGACAGGAAGAGACTCGCACACTATGGCACGATATCAAGAAATACTTCAGCGCAATAGAAGCCACGGTCAAAACGGAGCGCTCTACCGACGCAGAAGAGTGCTTCCATAAAATTGAATCAAAATTCAACCAAATCAATCAAAGTGTAGACGTGGGGAACCGCATTATCAGCTGTATTCTGAGTCATGCCGTGCAGGATGCTGATGCCAGACAAGCAAAAAGCAAGTTTTGTCACAATTAACATACACCGGACATTTTGTCACTGTGGAAGGGAGTCCAATGGTTTAAGAGGTCCTATCCAGGGAAGGAAGAATTTCAACAATTATTTACTCAAAGGAGGAAATGGCTATGAAGAAAGTTAGACGCTCTATTTGCTTGTTCCTGGCATCGTGCATGATCATGTCGGTGCTGTGCTTCACGGCATCCGCAGAGTCCGGCACCTATAATAATCGAACCTACACCATTTCGCTCTCTCTTGGTCGGCGTGCTATGACTTCGCAGCTTTCCTATCCCACTTCCATCCAACTTGGATTTTTGGGCTACGGTGAGTCCAGCTTGGGAGACGGTTATGCGAAGGTTTCCTGTGCAAAAAATGGTACGGGGACAAAAGTCGCAAAGACTATCAATCCGCCTAATGATGCACTCCAATTTTATCATGCATATCAGGAATACTATTGCCAGTCACATTATATGCAGACCGTTGAGCGCAGGCTCTCTAAACTTTAAATAAGTTCAAATATAACTTGCGCAAGGTGTTGGTTATTGCTATAATTTGGGTATAAGCAACTGGTAAAGGAGGATTCCTTATGAAAGCATTCTTTCGCTGCGCATCTGTATCGCTCTGTCTGCTTATGCTGTTGTCGCTCCTGTGCGCCTGTGGAAACAGCGCTTCCACGCCGCCAGCCGCATCAGATGGCAAGGACTACAATCAATATCTGAACAGTCCGGGCTATTACGCCTGCACAGACAGCGCATGGTATAGCTGCCCCGGCAGTCAGATTTACTTTCTTGATGCCGGTTTGGAATCCCCCCTTCATCCACTCTGCGCAAAGGCGGACTGCTATCACAATGACCGGGAAACCTGCAGCTCCTACCTCCCTTCCGGCGCATATTGTCTCTATGCCTGGAACAATACGCTGTATTACCTCTGCGGGTCCATGGAACATGGCGGCATCGATTTATATCAGATGGGCTTGGACGGACAGGATCGGAAGCTGCTGCGCAATTACTTCTCAGATGTCACCAGTTACAGCTATACCACAAATTCCGGTGGCGGGTTCCTGACGATCCTGTGGAGTCGGGATACTGTGAACGGTGATGCAACCACACTGTATCTGATCTCATTGGACGACTACAAAGCCGACCCGGCCGTACTGTTTTCCAATGAGGCCGAAGTCGCATCTGCTGTCCCCACTGCGGAACTTTCACAGGCCTATGTGCTCCACGTCAATCAGGATTGGGTGTTTTACACCCTGACCACCGGCCCTTCGGATGATCGCACGAGCGCTCTGTACGGCTATCATATCTCCACCGGAGAGACGAAGCTGCTTGTGGCGGACAACTTTTCACCTGCAAGCGATCTGTCCCAGCAGGATCATAAGCTCTATTGGTACGACACCGATGGCAGCGGTTACGGAGCGTTAAAGTGGATTGATCTGGACAGCGGTGAAACCAGCCTTGTGCGGGAATTCTCTGTGGCGCAAGATGTCTGGGGTACGCTGGATGACCGTTTTCTCTACATTCTCGGCGGAACAGACGCAGACACTGCGGAAGCGGCTGTTTACGACTTTGAGGGGAACGAGCTTCAGCGCTTGTCCTGCGCTGACCTGGGTACGCCATTGGGCTACGCATTTTCCAGCGGAGATAAAGTGTTCTTCCACAGCAATGTGCTGGGCGAACATGACCCCATCTGCTGGGCCGATAAGAATGAGCTGGAACAAGGTAAGGCCGTTTTTCACGACATCGTAAAGGACAGCTAAATATAGTCAATAGCAGCGGCGGCTCGTCGCTGCTATTGGTCTATTCTCTACTTATAAGCGGAAGGAGCGGACTATGTTGAATAGAAAGAAGCGAGCTCTATGCCTGTTATCAGCCTTTCTGCTGCTGGCAGGCACAGCAGGATGCGGCAGTTCAGAGCCGAGCGAGCATACTGAGTCAGTCATCCATGTCGGCGTCAGTGACAGAGCATTTTACGGCAAATTTTCGCCATTCTTCACAGAATCCGTCGGAGATCAGACCGCCACAGAACTGACCCAGCTTCGTCTGCTGACCAGTAACCGCTCCGGCGAACCTGTCCTGAACGGTATTGAGGGTGAAACCAGAACCTATAACAATGTTGACTACACCTACTATGGCCCGGCTGATATGAGCATGGCGGAACAGGCGGATGGCAGTGTGTTTTATGACATCACCCTGCGGAACGATCTGACGTTTTATGACGGCGAACCTGTGACAGCAGATGATCTTATTTTCTCCCTCTATGTTCTCTGTGACCCGGCCTACGACGGATCGAACCGCCTGCGTGAAATGCCGATCCGGGGGCTGCAGAATTACAAGCTGGATCATATCGCGCTGTCCGCCCTGATCGCGCAGAGAGGCGAGGACAACACGGATTTTTCCCAGTTCACGCAGGAACAGCAGTCTACCTTCTGGGATGCTGTAAATAACGGATTAGTGCCGTTTGTCCAGCAGTTGTCCGAGCAGCTTCAGGCCGCAGCAGACGCAAATCTGGAAGAGGGACAGGAACGGACCATCTTCACTCCCGCCGAAACAGCCAGAGCTTATGGGTGGGAAGAACTGCCCGAGGATGCCGGCTTCAAAGAACTGGCACTGGCCATGGGCAATGCCTTTGACTGGGATTTTGGACAGATGGGCAACTGGTTTTCCAACAGCGTCATGCCGATGACCGATCTGCCCGAACGTCTTGGGGAAGCCTATGACTATGCCGGGCAGATGGTCAGCAGCGGGCAAAGCGTCACGAGCATATCCGGCATCATCAAGACCGGAGACTACAGCCTTCGTGTCGTGACCGATGAGTTGGATGTTCGGACGCTCTACTATCTGGGCAGTGTCTATATTGCGCCTTTACATTATTACGGAAGCACTGATCTTTATAACGATGTCGATTCCTTCGGCTTTACAAAATGCGACCTTACCAATATCCGCGCACGCAATGAACAGCCGCTGGGCGCAGGCCCATACTGTCTGATCGCATACCAAAACGGAAGCATCTCCTATACGGCCAACCCCACCTATTATCTGGGGGCGCCGAAGATCGACCAGCTGGTTCTATACACCGGACATGACTTGGAAAAGATAGATTCCAGCGCTATGGATCTCTGCTATTCTGATTCCGGCGTGAGCGGCACCTGGGACGACAAGGACATTGCCTCCACTGCCGTGCCATCTCTGGCTGATACAGCTTATCAGTATATTGGCCTGAATCCCCGCACCATCTCTGTCGGCGGCGAGCCGGGCAGTCCGGCATCGAAAAACCTTCGGAAAGGCATTGCAACACTGCTGGCGGCGGGCAGACAGTCCGCCATTGACACACTGCTTGCGGAGGCTGGAGATACAGACTCTGGCGGACACAATACCAGCGTGATCGACTACCCGGTCTCCACCCTCTGCTGGCTCGTGCCGGGCAAGGAGGACAGCACCTATCAGACGGCCTATGCACAGGATGTATCAGGAAACAGCATTTACACGGCTGATATGACGGAGGACGCATATTGGGAAGCGGCGCGTAATGCCGCTCTGGGCTTCTTTGAGGCCGCAGGTTATACGATCCAGGATGGCAGATTGACCACCGCGCCGGAGGGAGCCTCGCTGGAATATGAAGCGCAGCTCTGGTGCGACGAGCACGACCCCATCCTGCGCACGATCCAGACCGCCACAGAACAATTGGAGCAGCTCGGGATGCATCTGTCTATTGTAAACACCTTTGACGACGAGACGGGGCTTCCCTATCCGGAACCCGGCGAACCAGACCTGTGGGCAGCGACCTGGGATGGTACCAATTTGTCCGGGATCAACAAGGAAGGAGGCCAAAGCGAGGAATGGTATTTGACTGCCGATCCCGCCTGTTTTCTGAACCCTGTTTTCTATTGCAACACCGCGCAGACCGGCGGGGATGCCGGTGCGCAAAGCGGTGTATTCCAACTCAACGATGCGGAACTGGATCAACTGCTGACCGCCGCTGATTTGACCCTTGACCTATCCCAGCGCAAAGCGCTCTACGAGCAGAGCTTGGAACGCATCATGGACTGGGGCTGTGAAGTTCCCTGCTATCAGGATCATGCCAATCTGGTCTATAACGTCCAGAAGATTGATGGAGCCTCCCTGCCGACAGATATGACCGGCCATTACGGCTGGCTGCAGGAGATATATAAGATTTCGCTGGTAAAATGACAGGCAGAACGGATCTGGAACTCTGCGAACACAGAGAATTACATCCCTTGACCGGAAGGAGGGGCGGAAATGAGAGAATGTCGGCGCATTTTGCTCAGTCGGGTATGGCTGGGGGTGCTGGTGCTGCTGCTGGTGTGCCACGCGGGGCTGTTTCTGCGCACCCAGTCAGAGCGCGTCGGCGGCTCGCTGAGCGCCTATGCTGAGGAGACCCGGCGCTGGGGCGGCATTCTGTCCGCCCTCCCAACGGAGACCGGCGCGGCACTGCTGGACAAGAGCCTTCAATCTGTGGAAAGCTGGAATGCCGCCTGGGAATACAATTACAATGATGTAATCGATGACAGCTGGGCCGAGAGCTTTCGTGAGGAATATCCGGATTTTGACGACAAGGTGCGCGCCATCCGGCTGGGGGCGGAAGTCGAAAATGGGCGGGAAGAAGCAAATGCCCTGATTGCGTGGCAGGAGCGGCTGACCTACCAGTCCGGCTACGCCGATGACATCGCATCCGTGGCGGAGCAGGCGCAGCGCATCCGCTCCAACCCGCTGTTCGCCCGGAGCGGCTCCTTTGACTACCGCAACGCGGCGCGGACGGAGGCGGATTACTCCGCCATTGCCGACGTAACCCTGACGCTGGCGGCAGATGATGCGGTGAACGCCTATTTAAATGACAACAGCGCTCTCATTTTCTCCCTCTGCCTGATGATCGTCACCGTGGTGCTCATCCTTGAGCCCCGGCGGCTGGGCATGGAGCAGGTGGAGCGGAGCGCCGCCAACGGCCGGAGCGTGCTCACCCTCTGGCGGCTGGGAACAGTGGCACTGAGCGCCCTCATCGCCGCGCTCGCCATGCAGGGGAGCAGTCTGCTGCTGGGCGTTGCGGCCTACCGTCAGCCCCTCGACCTCTCCGTTTCCATCCAGTCCTTCGCCTTTTTCCGCCACTGGACGGCGAAAACGACGTTGGGCGGCTTCCTGCTCTGGCACATCCTGTTCCGCTGGGCGGGACTGGCGCTGGCCGGACTGCTGTTCTGGCTGCTTCTGGCCCGTATCCGCTCCCTGCCCGTGGGGCTGGTGGTCTGCGGCGGCGTCCTGCTGCTGGAATACCACTGGTTCAGCAGCTACGGTGTCAACGATGCGGGCTATCCGCTGGCGTCCTACAACATCTTCCGCCTGCTCGCCCCGGAGGCGCTGGCCGGGCGCTATCTGAACTACAATCTCTTCGGCTACCCCGTCCGGGAGCGGACGCTGATGGCCGTCGTCCTCGGTCTGCTGTTGGCACTCTCCGCCGGTGCACTGCTGGCAACGGCACACTGGGCACGGGGCGCGCGGCGGCTGAACTTCCTCGCCAGACTCATCCAGCGCGTGGGCGAAAAGCTGCGCTCCAAGCGCCGCCCCCGGCCGCTGTGGCTCTACGAGGCGCGCAAGGCGCTCATCTACTGCGGCGGCATCATCCTGCTCTGTGCGGCGGCGGCCTTCGTGTGGACGCGCCCCGTGCCGGTCAATTATCAGGGGCGGGAGGAAGCCCTGCTCACCCAGTTCGTCCAGCTCTATGCAGGTGATCTGAGCACGGAAACTTATGATGAAATTAGCGAAAAGCGTGTACAGGCCGACGCGGAGTACAAAAAGGCTGCCAACAGCGACAGCCTGACCCTTGAATACATGGCCGCCCGGAGCTCCGCGCTGGAGCAGCTGCAGGAGCGGTATCCTGCTGACCCGGCAGGCCGCCGGTGAGCGAAATCTGAAACTGGTGGATGAGCAGCCGCTGGAGCGTATTTACGGTTACACCGGCCAGTCCTTCCGGCTGTCCTGCGCCTGCGCCGTCCTGCTGGGGCTGTGCCTGACCATGCCCGGCTTCTTCTCCATTGAGCACCGGAACGGCATGAACCTGACCCTGCTGAGCGCCGCCCACGGCCGCAAGACCCTCTGGCACAAAAAGGCCGCCGTGGCACTGGGGTGCACGGTGTTCCTGTGGCTGATGTGGACGGTGCGGGAGCTGTGGCTGCTCCACGGCATCGGCATCCGCTGGGACAGTCTCGCCGCCGCCGGGTCGAGCATCGGCTATTGGGACGCGGGGCTGAACGCTCTGCCCCTCTGGCTGGATCTGGTGCTCTTTTACCTGCTGCGTCTGGCCGGACTGCTGGGCGCGTGGGGCGGTATGCTCTGGCTGTCCGCCCACCTGCCCGCACTGCTGAGTGCCGGCGGCATTGGCGCGGCGGTGCTGCTCCTGCCCGCTCTGCTGTCCCTGACCGGGGCGGCGTGGCTGGAAAAGCTGAGCTGGGCATCGGCGCTGGCCGGGGACGGGCTGTCCTTCCGGTGGAGCAAGCTCCTCTGGCTGGTGCTCTGGCTGTGCGTCGGTACGGCGGGCGCAGTGCTGAGTGAAAAACGATGGAGGAGGGAACGGGCATGAAGCTGACCATTGAAAACCTTGAAAAATCCTACGGCAGAACGAAGGCGCTGACCGGGTTCAGCTATGAGTTCACCCCGGGGATTTACGGCATTCTGGGCGCCAACGGCGCGGGCAAGAGCACCCTGTTCGGCCTGCTCACCGACACCCTGCGCCGCCAGAGCGGCGCAATCCTCTGGGACGGCACGGACATTCTCAAGCTGGGGCGCAAATACCGCGCCAAGGTGGGCTATATGCCCCAGGCGCAGGGCTATTATCCCCAGATGTCCGCCCGGGAGTTTCTCTATTATATGGGCGAGGTGAAGGGGCTGCCCCGGGGCGCGCGCAAGGCGGAGGCTGAGCGACTTTTGAAGGCCGTCGACCTCTGGGACGTGGCCGACCGCAAGCTGGGGCAGTTTTCCGGTGGTATGCGCCAGCGCGCTCTGCTGGCGCAGGCCATGCTGGGCGACCCGGAGCTGCTGATTCTCGACGAGCCGACGGCGGGCGTCGACCCCAGAGAGCGCATCCGCATCCGGGGCTTTATCGCCGGACTCGCCCGGGAGCGCATCGTCCTGCTGGCCACCCATGTGGTGACGGACGTGGAGTGCATCGCCGATCAGGTGCTGCTCATGAACAAGGGCGAATTGCTGAAGGCCGACCGGCCGGAAAGCCTGATTGCGTCCATCCAGAGCAAGGCGGCGGAAAAGCTCTGCACGCCGGAGGAGATCGAGCAGTATCAGCAGCAGTACGGCTTTGGCTCGCTGTTCCAGCGGCAGGAGGGTCAGGTGCTCCGCCTCATCGGCGACGAGCTGCCAGCCGAGTTCGCCCCGGTGGAGTCCGGCCTGAGCCTTGAGGAGGTCTACCTCTATTACTGCACCTGATCCTTTTTTGCATAATTCCCCATATTTACTGCACATAATATCGTATATACTGCAATTTTCTACTATAAGTATCTTTACCTGGTAATATAAGATATACAAAATGAACACCTGCTTTACGCAGGTGATAGGAGTGAGTCCAATGTACAAATAAAGGATCGCATATCACAGCCCTGATTATGTTGCCCAATGAATTGAAGACAATGATAATACAAAGAGCTAGGAGTGATTGAGATGAAAAAACGGTTTAAAAAATTTGTCAGTTCGATTTTGATCGGCTGTATGGCAGTTGCTATGTTTAGCATTAGCGCTTTTGCGGGGCAGGCCAAACTGCTTACTACCTACAAAGGATATGGAGTCAATGGATATGTCCGTGTTTATGGGTCTTCTGCAACGGCGTTGCTTGAATATGAGAAATCTGACAAGCTGAAAATTCTCCTTAACACATATTGGAGTGATGATGGAACTCACTACTATTACACAAGTGATTCAGCCAATACTACTGGCAAATCTGTTGACGTTTACTGGAAGCGAGCTGCAGGACAAACAGCAAAAAGCAGTACTGCATATTTTTATATTAACAATAACAATTTTGCTACCAAAACAGCAACAGTCTGACTTTGTCAGTTTAACGGCAGCAAATTAGGAGGCAAAAATGCTTAAAAAGAAGTTTCCCGCCCTTTTCCTGCTGCTGGCTATGCTGCTGGCGCTGGCCGGATGTTCCGGCAAAAGCGGGACAGGGCGCGGTTCCGATTGGGCGCGCTACGCCAACCGCCCGGGCATGCTGATGGTCATGGATGAGGCGTACCTGTTCTATAACCCGGAGTGGCAGTATATTCAGGCCACCGATTCGGAATGTTCGATTGCGCCCATGCCCATCTGCACCAAGGCGGAGTGCACCCACAGCGACAGCTCGTGCAGCGCCTATGTGGAACTGCCCACCTATTTTTATAGCTGGGGCGATAGAATATACTACATTCAGCTGGACGACGGAGCGGGACTGTACAGCATGAGCATGACCGGCGAGGAACGCAAGCAGGAGCTTGCACTTTCCGTGCTGGACACGCAGGCGGGAAACATCAGCTATAACTGCTATGTGGGCGAGGGCTATCTGCTGCTGTATGTCTGGACGGCAGATCTGGCCACCGACGCGCAGAGCTGCAAGCTGTACCTCTATGACCTGAGCGACACCAAGGCGGAGCCGGTGACGATTTATTCCGCACAGGACGACAGCCAGATCAACTACCATATGTGCGTCATGGACGGCTGGGCATTTTACAGTCTGAGTTCAGAAGAGCAGAACGGAGCGCTGTACGGCTATGAAATTGCCACCGGGCAGACCACGGAGCTGGTGCAGAACTGGGCGGATCGGAATTCCCTGACGGTGAAGGACGGCGTGCTCTACTGGTGCGCGGTCAACCGGGGCATCTACTCCGTGGAGCTGGCCAGCGGAACATCGACGGAGTATCAACGCTTCGACACCGGCGACATTGCGGGCGCGCAGGGCTATGACGATCAATATATCTACCTCTCCTATCTGACTGACACGCCCAAGGTGGTCATTTACGACTATGAGGGAAAGCAGATTGCGGAGAAAACCTTTGACTCGGCAGACGAGCTGCCCATCTACTATTTCTGCTCTGCGGACAGAGCGTATTTCAGCTATACCGGCCAGCAGGGTGCTGATCTGTACTCGCTGCCGGTGTGTTATCTGGAAAAAGCCGACGTTGCAAAAGGAAATGCGAACTTTATGTTCCTTTCCTATAACGATTGAAACAAACAATCACCCCTGACAGCGGCGCAACAAGCCGTTCTCAGGGGTGCATTGTAATTGGCGGACAGGAGGTTATTATGAAACGATTTGGCGCGGTTCTGCTTGCCGCTCTTTTGCTGCTTGGCCTGCCGTCCTGCGGGCCAGGGGAGACCTCGACCCCGGCGGACGCCTCTGCTGCTGCGCAGAAGAGCACCCCGACCCCAGAGATCAGCGCCGACGCCCCGGCGCTGACGGCGGGGTGCGAGGAATTCAGCGGCGTGTTTTCCCCGTTCTTTGCCGAGACTACTGTTGACCGAGATGCGGCAGAATTAACTCAACTCCGCCTGCTCCCGAATGAACGATCCGGCATGGTTCTGCTTCATAGTACTGAGGGTGAGGCCGTCAGCTATAATGAAACAGAGTATACCTACTACGGTCCGGCAGACCTGACCATTGCAGAGCAGGCAGATGGGACTGTATGGTATGACATTTCCCTCCGGGATGACATCTGCTTTTCTGATGGTACAGCTTTGACTATTGATGATCTTATTTTCTCCCTTTATGTACTTTGCGATACCAGCTATGATGGCCAAAATCAACTGGTGACGTTGACTAGTCAGGGAATGGGCAGGTATAGA
>OGCO01002132.1_pt1 | contig 27136 bp, 25 predicted proteins | sample 1570171 | NCBI WGS metagenome assembly OGCO01 (sample SAMEA4370583, study PRJEB24528) | human gut metagenome
GAATTTCGCTTAGAACAATTGCATGATTTCCCTACATTTACTTTTGTTAAAGGAAATATAGCCGATAAAGAATCGATAGAAAACATGTTTGAAAAGTACAACCCTTCTATGGTTGTGAACCTTGCAGCTCAAGCTGGAGTCCGTTATTCCATTACTAATCCGGATGCTTACATTGAATCCAATTTAATCGGTTTTTTCAATATTCTTGAGGCATGCCGCCATTCCTACGACAACGGCCGCACAGGAGTTGAACATTTAGTATATGCATCTTCTTCCAGTGTTTATGGAGCGAATAAGAAAGTTCCATACAGTACCGACGATAAGGTAGATAACCCTGTCAGTCTTTATGCAGCAACAAAAAAATCAAATGAATTAATGGCCCATGCCTATTCAAAACTGTACAACATTCCGTCTACAGGTCTGCGCTTTTTCACTGTGTATGGCCCGGCCGGTCGGCCAGACATGGCTTACTTTGGTTTCACCAATAAATTGGTAAAAGGGGAAACAATTAAAATCTTCAACTATGGAAATTGCAAACGTGATTTTACGTATGTTGACGATATCGTTGAAGGTGTAGTTCGTGTGATGCAAAAATCCCCAGAAAAGAAGACTGGTGAAGACGGCTTACCACTCCCACCATATGCAGTTTATAACATCGGAAATCAAAATCCAGAGAACTTATTAGATTTTGTGCAGATTCTGAGCGAAGAACTGGTTCGTGCCGGAGTGTTGCCGGAAGACTACGACTTCGAGGCTCACAAAGCGCTGGTTCCAATGCAGCCGGGTGATGTGCCCGTGACTTATGCGGATACCAGCGCATTGGAGCGTGACTTTGGGTACAAGCCGAGTACAAGGCCTGCGGACTGGTCTGCGTAACTTCGCGGAATGGTACGCTGAGTTTTATAAATAAAAAAAATTAGAGGGCTAGAAAAATGAGAGATTTTAAGGATTTAAAGATTGCTGTTGCCGGAACTGGTTATGTTGGCCTTTCTATTGCTACACTTCTCAGTCAGCACCACAAGGTAACTGCTGTTGATATCATTCCTGAGAAAGTTGAACTTATCAATAATAAAAAGTCACCGATTCAGGACGAATACATTGAAAAGTATCTGGCAGAAACAGAGCTGGATCTGACGGCAACTCTGGATGCTAAGGAAGCCTATAGTGATGCTGATTTTGTTGTCATTGCAGCTCCTACCAACTATGACAGCAAGAAAAATTTCTTTGATACCTCTGCAGTTGAAGCGGTTATCAAACTGGTAATTGAGTATAACCCGGAAGCGATTATGGTGATAAAGTCCACGATTCCTGTTGGCTTCACAGCAAGTGTCCGCGAAAAATATCACTGCGACAATATTATCTTCAGCCCGGAATTCCTGCGTGAGAGCAAGGCTCTGTATGATAACCTTTACCCTTCCCGTATCATCGTTGGTACGGATGTAGAAAACGCTCGTCTGGTAAAAGCTGCACATACTTTTGCTGAATTGTTTCAGGAAGGTGCAATCAAGGAAAACATTGACACTCTGTTCATGGGCTTTACCGAAGCAGAAGCGGTTAAGTTGTTTGCTAATACTTATTTGGCTCTGCGTGTTAGCTATTTTAATGAACTGGACACCTACGCTGAGATGAAGGGACTGAATACTCAGCAGATTATTAACGGTGTTTGTCTCGATCCTCGTATCGGCACTCATTATAACAATCCCAGCTTTGGTTACGGCGGATACTGCCTGCCGAAGGACACCAAGCAGTTGCTAGCTAATTATGCTGATGTGCTGGAAAATCTGATTGAAGCAATTGTCGAGAGCAATAGAACTCGTAAAGAATTCATTGCTGATCGTGTGCTTGAAATTGCTGGCGCTTACGAAGCAAATGATAGCTGGGATGAGAGCAAAGAAAAATATGTTGTGGTTGGCGTTTATCGCTTGACGATGAAGAGCAACAGCGATAACTTCCGTCAGAGTTCTATTCAGGGTGTTATGAAGCGCATTAAGGCAAAGGGTGCAACAGTTATCATCTATGAGCCAACGCTAAAAAATGGGGACACGTTTTTTGGTAGCTGTGTTGTTAACGACTTGGAAGAGTTTAAGAAACAGAGCCAGGCAATCATTACAAACCGTTATGACAAGTGTTTGGACGATGTGAAGGATGGAGCCACAAATTTTGAAGATGGAAGACGGTCTGACAATGAAATATACCGTTAAAGGCGGCGAAATCTTCTTCAGCCGGAACGAGGAGAATGTGACTAAGGCGGCTGTGATAAGGGCCTTCCATCACGCCAGGCAGCTGCAAAGAGATAGTGGTCCGGAAGAATTGGAAAGCTCAGTCGGGTGCTATCTTTATTCCGTATTCCTCCGGATTGGCGTATGTACAAAAGGTGCCATTGAAACACACCCGCGATAAAAATCGTGGGATTCTACTTCAACGAGGCCGCTGGCTATTCCAGCCTTACACCTCTCGATAACGGCGTAGGACAAAAAGAGGGTCACGAAAATGTGGCCCTCTTTATGCTTGTAATAGTTTCAAGTTATCTTCGCTTTAACTCTGTACGTTTCCGTAGCAAAGAATTGATATTTGAGATAGCTGTGTTAATTGCTTTCATGTTCTCTTCGATATTACCATTATCAGCAACTGGGATAATATCTAGCAGGAATTGTAATTGCTTTGCTATATTATTCTCACAGTTAATGACGATATCTTTCCCGTACCCAAAATCACTCTCAACGGATAATTTCTCTTCTACTCGCTTTGCTGCATATAAAACCGCATCAAGTCTTTTATCATTGGTTCGAGCCTTTAATGATTTGAGGGCGTCATATACGTCCTGCATCATCAGGTATGGCTCTCTTTTCGTCAGGATTGCGTTTGCTGCGTTTGGCTCCGGCTTGGCGTGGAGTTGGCGGCCCACGAAGAATAGGGATGCTATCAGGCAGGCGAGCCAGACCCACCAAAAGAATTTGATGCCAATGATACCGTACACCTTGGGCAACACCACATTAGAATCCCGCAGCGTGTCGATGATGTTTTGCGGGTCAGAAATCATCCAATCGATAAACGACACGGTATTGCCGTATATATTCGGAACAACAATAAAAAATGCGATGACGCCAATTAAAAAGATAATGACTGGCACGGGAAAAACAACCTTGCCGATTTCTTTTTTGTCTACAGCGGCGGTTTTATCCGGCTCGTTTATCACTGGTGGGACCACATCTACAACCCGCACAGAATTCACTGTCTGTTTGCCACTGGCTTTGGTCTTGTGGTCGGTTTCATCTTTCTGCACAGCGGGTGCAGCAGGCGTGACTTTCGGAACATCAAGATTTGGTGCTTCACCAATGCTCTCAAACAAATGCTTGTTGATAGAACTGTTTCTCTCGTCATTGCTGTGTTCCATAATGGTGGATTCGTACAGAACTTCACCGATTGTAGAGGCATATTGCTTTTGGTGAACTGTGGACTGAGAGTGTGGAGAGGACGCTGTGTTAAATTTAACGCTTTCATCCAGAACGGAATCAGATGTCTTGCTTATAGCAGACTCTAAGGCGTTGATGAATTCACCTGCTATTTGAAATCTCTCATTACTTCCGGAAATTGCTCTTATGATTACACGGCCAATCTCTTCACCGCCAAGAGAGGGAAGAGGAGGAATCTTGCCGCTCATACGCTCTTCAAAAGCCTTGTCTTCATCCTGAGAGAAATACTGTGCAGGAAAACTGGGCACGAACGGGTTACGACTATAATTCAAAAGCCGATAAAGGACAATGCCGAGAGAATACAAGTCAACGGATTTTGTATAGCCTTCTTTTCCAAGATACACTTCGGGCGCAAGAAAGTTCGGAGTTCCCTTTAATGATTCAGCTTTAGAACTGTCTTTTAGAATCTTTGAAACGCCAAAGTCCCCAATCTTGTATTCGCCTTTGTTTGAAACAAAGATATTATCATCCTTTATATCTCGATGGATAACTCCATTGTCATGGCAGGATTGAAGGCCATCCAACACGTCAAGCCCAAGTTTTACAACATCCCGCACAAGAAAGTTATGGCTTTGAATATAATCTTCGAGAGGAGTCAGATATTCCATTAGAATGAAAATGTCATATCGTTTCGGAGAGGCCGTCGCTATGATATCGTTCTCATAATATCGAACAATGTGCTGAGTGCCTCTTTCAGAAAGGCTATTGAGAATTTGAATTTCTGAAACAATGCTGTTCAGCATCTGAGCAAAATAGCTGTCTGCCTTGGACACATCACCACCCATGGAGTTCAGAACGGAATTGTACTGCTTTTCCGTCGGAATCGTAATATGCTTCAAAGCGCGAACATATTGTCCCGAAACATTTGTCTTGATGACTTTATAAACAGTACCAAAAGCTCCGGACCCCAGCCTTTCACCGACCGTATACCCTAAGATTGTTTTTCCAATTAGATTCGTTTGAACCACATCATCACTTCCTACGAGGTATCAGCATTACGGTTGTATTATCAGAATTCGGATGCGCGACCGCTTCATCAATTAGCTGCCTGCCTGCATATTCAAGGTTTTCTTCTGTGCTTAAAATTTCGCAGATTCTGGTATCCGAAAGAAAATCAGAAAGACCATCGCTGCACAGGACAATAAGACCATCGTCAACTGATGGATAATATTCATCGGCTTGTAAAACATAACCAGCTTGACCATATCCAATATATCTGCTTAGACTCTTGCGAGCGGGAAAATTCGAAAGTTCTTTTCGAGTCAAAAGACCGAGGGCGAGCATTCTTTGGCCTTCCGTGTTATCTTTTGTTATCTGGACCAGCCTGCCAGCAGAATAATGGTAGGCACGGCTATCGCCGATATTCAAGATGGCACACTCAGGCCCATAAGCAACAAATATAATGAGTGTAGCGCCCATTCCTTTTAGAGCCGACTCTTTGCGGCTTAAATCACAAACAGTCGAATTGATGTTTGTAATTGCCAACTGAAGAGAAGCAACAGCACTTTTGAGAGAAGGGGAGCGGTAAACCTTTTCCCTTACCGCTGCAAGTTTCTCTACGCAAATTCGGCTTGCGACTTCACCGGCATTGTGGCCGCCCATGCCGTCACTGATGGCACAAAAGAATACATTCGAAGAAAAAGTATCTTCTACGCAACAGCATTGCTTGTCTGACATTTGACTCTGGAAAACAGGGGCCAAATACTTGTCACCAAGCAAGAAATTGTCTTCGTGATTTGTTCGATTCCCGATGTGTGAGAACACAATGGCGGAAGATGTCTTATCGCTCATACAGATTCGTGAGCTTATTGAGGAACTCTACGCGTTCATCATCTTCGAAACCACGGAAGATGACTTCCTCGATATCCTCCTGATTAAACAAATACTGAAACTGGTCTCCGATGTGCCCTTCGGGATACAGAATGCCTAAGTAATCATATTCTTTACCGTTACCGCTGGCATCACTCTGCATTATGCCAATAATCATCAGTCTTTTCTCTCCGTCATGAAGACGAACGATGGAACCGATAGGCAATAAATCTTTGATTTTCATGTAATATCTCTCCCTCATGTGATACGCAAAGGACTTTTCCAGAACCAACCGGCAACAGATTTTGCGGCGCTGTCTATCTTGTTGCCTATCGCCTTGCCGGTATCCAAAATGCCATCCGAAATCCACTCGGTTGTGGATTTACCAGTCAATGCTTGAACGCCCGCATTAACACCGGCTATGATAGCACCGCTTGCAGCAACCACCACTACGCCGGGAACAGCAACAGAACCTGCCACTGCTGTTATAGCGGCTCCCACAACAATTCCAGCACCGTAAGTCAACGCTGTGTCTACAACTGTTTCAGTGATAGTCTCTGCAACAACTCTTCCATCTGACATCGTACCATTTGAATTTGCCTGTTCTTCTTTGTTACTGAACCAATTCAGCACTCCAGTCGCTGCGATAGCTCCCCAGGACGCAACAGCTTTGCCTACGCCGTTTGTACCCTTGAAATTATCGATGACATTCTTGAATTGTGCATTGAAAGGAGATGTCTTGTTGGTCAGATTATTGGCAAATCGTGTAAACGGATTTTTGGCCGTGGAAGCTCTACCCAGAGGTTTCAATCCAGTAATGTTTTTAGCCCACCACGCCATCGCGGTTTTTGTGCCTACAGCGTTTCCTATCTTTTTATAATTGTTATACGTTTTCGCCGCACCAGATAAGAATTTGTATGTATCTACTCCTGATTTTGCAAAATCTTTCCAGGATTTTCCACTTTTGATATCGCTGATAAGATTGTAAATGGTTCCAATATAACCGGCCCCGGATAAAATATCTTTCCATCCGTAATTTTCACGAAAGTTCTTTATGAAAGTGTTAGACACATTTCCGGATGAAGTATTTGCTGTGGAAACATTGAGCAAATTGCTGCTTTTGAACTCATCCAGCTTAACATATTCATTACGGGCATTCTCAATAAATTGCTGATACGTAGCCAATGCATTTGAATGTTGTTCGAGCTTTTTTGAAATCTGAGTGGCCGTACTGTTTATATTAGATGTAAACCGAACATCCCAATCCAGATGCCGAATGGTATGCTGGAAATCTGATTGAATTCTATCTACTTTTGATGCTGCAGACTTACATTGACTTCCGATTCTGTCTAAGCCTGAAAACTCAACATAAATTCTGGGCATACATTAAGTTCTCCTTTCATCCAACCTTCAAGTGAAGTACCATCTCCACTAAAGAAGGTGGGAAACCTTAAAATCAGAAAATCTTACCCTGCTCCTGGGCTTTCTGAGTTCCTTCACGTTCTGCAGCTTCGTAGCTTTCGGCGGCTTGCGTGAGGAAAGTGCTGTATGCCTTAATATCCTTGACGATGGTATCAAAAGAGCTTTGCATGCTTGCAAATTGCTTCTTTTGGGTGTCGATGGTTGTGCCCTTCATCTTATTTGCAGTGGTGGTAACTTCCTGAAGCATTTCAGCATATAAAGACTGGATGTTTACGGCCGCATTCTCAAGAGTCTTAGCCTTATCGCGCATAACGCTGGAATCTACAACTACCTGTGCCATGTTCGTTATCTCCTCTCACATTATTGTCCAACACTCAAGGCATTGGCTTTGCTTTGAATATCATTTTCCGTGCTCTTCATTTTCGCAGCATACTCGCGCAAAAACTGAACATAGTTCGTCAGCGCTTTTTCGGCAGCAGAGAAATCATTCCGATAGCCTTCGATTCGCTGATTAAAAGCGTCACTCGCATTGCCTTTATAAGTCACTCGCAGGTCGGAAACAGCAGTGTAGATGCTGTTATACGCCTTGTTAAACTCATTCGTTTTCCCCTCAACCTTGCTGGCAGAAGCTTCGAGTTCTTCGGGGGTTACATCAAAAATAGTAGATGCCATGATAGTTTCTCCTTTCATTTTTGAGGTGCTACAAATACTTAATTTCCGGACTTCAACGCGGCAGCTCGCTCTTCTGCACGCTGGTCTTCGCGTTGAATACGGTCTGCACAGTATTTTATTGTGGATGACAGATTTGATAATTGATTTTTGGTCCTGTACATTTCCGAACGCAGAGTACAAAGTTTCGTTATAAAGGAATCGGCTGCTTGGCCTTTCCACACACTTCGGCAATCCTGCTCCATCTGCTCCAGCACTTTTATTTGAGCTGCAAGCTCTGCGGCGTTATCCTCTATAGCATGCGCTTGGGAAATGACTTTTGAATAATTGATTCTATACACCATCTCATCATTTCTCCTTTCGCTACATCAACAAGAGCTTAGCACCATCCGAAATTCCAAGCTGCGCAAAGCTACATTCTAAACGCAGCGCTGTACCATCATTAGTATCAAACAGCATAACGTTATCACTTCTTTCGGAAATGCCATACTCCGAACTCAATATCCGTATCATTAGATGCTGTGCATTTTGAATCGACATACTGTCTGGAACAATAAAATTATAGATGTTGCCTAAGGCGGGAACGTTTACCGTGATAGATATTTTTTCCGTGCCACTCACCACCTTATCTCGACATGTTGTTCTTTATGACAAAAATAGCAGCCTTGAGGTTTGACTTTAGAAATAAGAGGCAATGTTTCAATTTTGGCAGAAGCTGCCTCATAAGAATTTGGGCATAGAATATAGTTTTCAGCATTGACAACCAGCGACATGAACAAGCTGTCATTGCTCTTTTCTTTCACTACATCATATCCACACACAAAATATATCTGATATTGAGGAGTGTTAATGTACCGCAAAACTTTGCGCATGAACGCAGCCTGCTCATCTGTTATCATGCTAAAGAACGAATTGAATTCCGAAATGATAATAAAGATTTGCTGATGTGGCTCACTGTAATCCTCTAATCGCGCATTCAGTTGGGGTTTCAGCTCGTCAATGAACAAGTCAAGAGCCTTGACATCATTGATGTAGCGACAACTCGAAAATTCATTGGAGATACTTTCAAAAGTTCCACCTTCACCATCGATAAACACAATCTGCCTGTCACTATATAGACTGAGATTTGTCAGAACGGATTGATAGAACCGGTTCAGTTCCTCTGAGCCATTTGCACAGATACAAACTTTATAGTCATCCGATAAGGATATTCCGTATAGCAGCGCTCCAGATTTAGAGGTGCCCAGAACAAGGCTCTCTTTTCCCTCACTGATAGGGTCAGGAGTATTGTTTACTGTTACAGCCGAGTATTCACTTGATGAAATAGGCGAGGCATAGGAGCAGTCCACTGAGGAGCTCAATGGTATTGGAGTATATCCTTGCCAACAGGCAGCTAAGTTACTATAATTCTGGATAATGACTGCTGTACGTTCTGCCTCATTCTCACTGTCCAACGCAAGCGCTGTTTGAAATTCTACGATTTCTTTGTTGATGACGGTGATACCACGGCCGCTGATGTTTTCCGGAACAACGGGCGGACGAATGTTGTGAATGTCCAGATAATTGCTCGGGTCATTCATTCTGAGGGTGAAATAAGTGGAAATCTGTTCGGTCACTTTATAATAGATGGAATTCTTTGCGCTGCCGGTAATTATAAAGTAAACGCCAACTGTGCTGCCAGAGCTGATGAGTTCGATAAAGCTATCTGCTATATCCATATACTTGTCTCGGAAAGACGCAAAATTGTCTATCAAGACAAGTACAGCGGGCAAAGGCGTTTTACTGATGGCATGGAAGTCAACAAATGTGCTGCAATTGTTATCAGCAAAGAGACGCTTGCGCTCATCGATGATACCTTTTAACACTGATGCGAGTTCAGATACTTTGTTTTCTTCGTCAGCAAATACAACGCCGCCAGTGTGGGGAAGCAATGACAAGTGGCCAAGATTCCGACCTCCGAAATCCATCGCATAAATGTTTAGTTCTTCCGGCGTATACCCATACTCATGCACCATAGAGTAGACCAGAGTCTGAAGGAAAGTGGTTTTGCCGGTTCCGCTTGCACCATACAAAGCAATGTGACCTGCTTTTGTGAAATCTATGGTCAGAGGCTTCTGCTCCTGAGTTCGTACGAAATCGACAAGGCCAACCGTGGCAGAGCACAATCCTTTATTACCACGTTTCAGGGTGTTCAAAACAATCTTTTCGGGAAGCACATCAAGCCACAGAGGCTTCGCGGCAATACCTTTTTTCTGACCGAGCGAAACAATTTCAGCAACAACCGCTTCAAGCTGGGTTTTATCGGATTTTGTTCCGGACAAATCAATTTTTGCACTATGAATCGGATTGGCTGTGTTATCCGTCATATGTACAGTTACTTCTTCATCCGGTATGTACGTCTTTGCTGGAATATAGTCTGCCCCACTGTATCCTGATTGAACGTATTCATAAATCTCATCATAACCCACTTGCAGATAAAGGCGGCCGGGATTCTTTATAAAAGCGGCATCCGGTTTGTTTATCATATCAATACTGTCTTGCTTGTCGGCAACCTTTAGGCAGACCTTGAAACGAGAGTTGCTCATTATCTGAGGGTCAACGACTCCGCTTGGCTTTTGCGTTGCAAGAATCAGATGAATGCCAAGGCTTCGGCCAACTTGCGCCACGTTGATTAGTTGAGCAAGAAATTCAGGCTGCTGCGTTTTCAGCTGTGCAAATTCATCGATTATGATTACCATGTGCGGCAATGGCGTATTGAGCCGTCCGCCCTTGTAATACTTGTGATAAGAATTGATGTCCAGCTTATCTACACCGAGAATGGCAGCAGATTCATTAAAGATGCGTTGACGGGATTTGATTTCGGCTTCCAAAGAAACCAAAGCACGATACAGGATATTCCCTGACAAATTGGAAATCGTTGCAGAGAGGTGGGGAAGGGCAGGTGCTGTGGGCTTGGCCATAAAAGGTCTTGCCATATCACCGCCTTTGAAGTCTACCAGAACGAAAGAAACTTCTTTGGGACTGTAGTTGATGGCGAGAGACAAGATGAACGCCTGTAGGAATTCACTTTTACCAGAACCGGTAGTACCTGCTACAAGGCCATGGCAGCCATGGTAAGATTCATGAATGTCCAGGCTAAACACATCTCCGCCTGCCATCACGCCGATTGGCGCTGCAAGCGATTTTGCAGAATTGTTATTATCCCAGTGATATTCAATATCAAGTTCCTGGATATTTCCTGCTTTATACATCTGCAAGAACGAAATTCTATCAGCAATTCCCAAAGAACGTGAATCTCGTTTGATGGGAAGTCTTGACAGCTCATTTGCAAATGCACAAACACGCTCTGACTCTATCTTATCAAGAGTAAAGGGGATAAAACGGTTAGCGTTTTTGTTCTTGATGTAATAGCCGGTCCTTGTGTCATCGCTTTGAATGATTGCTTTGCATGATTTTGGGATTCTCGTGATATCCCCGTAAGCAAACAAAGTCGTGATGCCAACCTGATTGTCGGCGTCGTTCATGTAACGGAGCAGGGCTTCGTTCTCAATCAGATAAGGTTCAGTGACAATCACAACATAATGCGGAGGGGCTGGTTCATTCTTGTCCGGCAAATTACCTTCCGCTTTGATAACATTGTCTATTATGTTAAAAGCATAATGGACCTCATCAGGGGTTGTGGCAAAGAATCGAACCTTTTTGTCGTTGCTCCAAATGTGCGGAACATTTCTGAACTCTTCAAAGAATGCAGCTTGCTTCGGTGACGCAACAATCACGAGCTTAACTTCGTCGTAAGGGTGCAGTGATATAATGTCAAGAATTGTCTCATACAAAATAGTACGGATATTCTGCTGACTTCCAATAATGCCGATTGCCCGATTGCTACGCATATCAAGAGTAAGAGGAACATTGTTTAGAACACTGTATTTTTCGGCAAGTTCGACAGGGAGATTTCGAAGCTCATCCTCATGAAGCTGGAACCCTTGCTTAGGAATCTTGAGCTGTACACTAAAAGGTCTGTTGCCTAAACCCATGCGAATGGAAAGAAAATCTTCCTCTTCAAAAGACCGTTCCCATAGCCGGAGACGATTGTTTTCATTGTCTAAGAAAGAGCACAATACTTCCGGGGAAGGGGAGAGATAATCGTTCAAAACTCGAACATTCCGGTCTCTTTTTGTAATCAAGGTCTTTTCAACATCCGCGATATACGCCGAATACCGACTTTTACGATGTTTTTCTTCCGCCAATGTACGACGCTTTTGATAGCTTCTTAGCAGAGAAGGCCACAAGAGAGAACCTAATAGCATCCCGCCTGCCATCGTTCCGCTTGCAATGAGAGAGGACAGCTCGCCGCCGCTAATGGCATTTGTTATTGACACACCAATACTTGCCAGCATCACCAATGACATGGTCAGGCTCGGACCGAGAGTAAGAATCACAGGTGTTTCATCCGCTGAAAATGGACTTGGCGGAGCATCGACCTCAATCTCGCCGCTATCCAGTGACTTGAGAATACGAGGCGTGTTGACAAAATACTGTTTGCTTTTATCATCGGCAATCGGCATTTTTGCGTCAAAGAACGGCATTACTGATAAGGAACTCTCGGTCTTTAAGTCTCGTACAGCAATAAAACCGCCCATGTAGATAATGGACAAACCCATAACGAATATCTCATCAAAAGGCTTCAGCTGCTGCGAATGAGTGAGCTGCCCATTTACATAGACGCCAACGCTCCGCTTCAAATCTTCAATAAAAGCAGTCCCATTGCTGTCAATGTGTATCGCGGCATGCTTTTCTCTTGAAATAAAATCTGTAAAGTCATAGGAAATGTCATTGATGGGAGTTCGACCAATAAAAATATTGGTATCTTTTGACACTTGATATTTCTTATAACCCGCCTGAATTTCGGAAGTTGCAATGAGGAGGGCTTTTACAGCTTTTCTTTTATCCTTATGAGTGAAAGAAAAGTAATCTCCACTATGTATGACACAACTGCTGCACGGCTGCCCATTTAGGGTGATGTCGTAATCGCCGCATAAATTTGCTTTGATGGTGTAGATAACAGAACCACGATTCTCTTCCTGAGAAAAAGGAATTATAAAGTCCGAAGGAAGCCCTAATGTTTCATTGAATAATGCTTGATGCTTGTTTTTTAGAACATCACTCAACAGCTGGGAGAATGCCCTGTTATCAACGAAGAATGTCACTAAGAAATCAGACATCGATTTGCTCTTGGGCCCGCTCATCATACGCCTCCTTCAACAATTTCCTTATTGCAGCTTTTCTCCGCAATTCCCGCAAAATTTCATTCCCGGCTCGTTTTCGGTACCGCAAGCTGGACATTTCGTCTTCCCAAGAGGCTTTCCACATTCACCGCAGAACTTCGTTCCTGTTGGGATTTCTTTCCCGCAATGCGGACACACAATGGTAGAAACGAGTTTTGCTCCACAACTTCCGCAGAATTTCATAGATGCACTGTTTGTAGCCCCACATTTCGGGCAGCGGATTTCTTTATCAGGAGTATCCATCTGAACGTTCTGACCAATGCCTGCCATGAGGCTGCCGAACTGTCCCGCGGTGCCCAGCCCCATTCCCAGGCCGATACCGGCATTTGCGATTCCGGCCGTTGCAGGATTTGAAGCAAGGCGCTCTGCAATGTCAAGAGACCTGCGGCGCTGGTAGAACCCCTCACCCAGTGCAAGCTCCTCTTTGTAGTGGCGGAGCTTTTCATAATCTTCAGTACGGGGAGTAATGGCTTCACAGTAGAAATTCACCACTTCCACGCCGAATCTCTCGAATTCATCGTTGATGGCATCCTTGAACGCTGCAGAAAGTTCATCTAGGTACGAGGAAATCTCCAGGAAAGAAATTTGCTTTTTAATCATGTATTCCGACGTGACGGATTTGATTTTTGTGTTAATCAAACCGTTGAAATATCGGAGGACAACGGTGTAATCGTTAGTTTCACCGCCTGGGATTGCGCCGACAATGCGAGAAACAAATAGGCGTGAATCGTTTATCGTAATGCCGTATTGGCCGCGAGCACCCACATTCAGAATCAGCCCGTATTTGGGGTCTTCCAATGGAATAGCCGTGGATGTACCCCAATGTAAATCGAGCTTTACTGTCTTATTGATGTAGTAGACTTCTGCCGTGAAAGGTGTTTTGCCGCCAAATGGCAAATTGACCAGCTTATGCAGCAATGGCAGATTGCCTGTGGACAAGGTGTGCGTACCGGGGCCAAACAAGTCGAGAGCTTCGCCGCCTTTGAGAAACAATGCTTCCTGGCCCTGGCCGACAATCAGTTGAGAGCCAAGCACAAACTGCTCAGAAGGATATTTGTAGACAAGCCAATAAGGCTTTCCTATCTGTCCATCAAATTTAATCCTGTCTATGATAGCCATACCTTTTACCTCCTTTGTCAAGGCTCATCGATTCGATAAGTTCTGCCACAGCATTTCTTGAACAACCTTACATAAGCCTTGTATCCGCCCTTGATAACGCCGTATTTTTTGATAGCCAGAACAGCATATTCTGAACAAGTTGGTTTGAATAAGCATCTGCGTCGAACGGATTCTGGAGCATATCTCTGATAAAGCCGTATCGCGCCAATCATCATCGGCTTTAAGACAATGATTCCACCAACTAAAAATTGAAGCAGTGTCAGCAGGATGACAAATGCAATATGGTGTTCTGTATAAAAGGCCCAGATGACTTGAGGCAAAAAAGAAGAAACGCCAAGCCATCTGAGCAGATAATACAGTAGAATCGTTATCCCGCTGTTCACTGCAAGGAAAAGCGAAACATAAAAGGCCGCTTTTCTATAGCTTGTGTTCGGGCGAACGAGAGGACGTTCCAAGACGTACCATGCTACCGCTTCCTGCTCTTCCAGGCTTGGCATTTCTCTTTTCATCATTATTTATTCTTCATTTCGCGCAGCTTGTTACGCATACCACGAATAGCAGCATCAGTGAAATCGGTCGGAGTCATGGAGCAGCGCAGCGTATCACCGGGAACGACAATCTTAAACTCGTCGGAGTTCGCAGAAACCTGCATGTACTGAGCACTGCCCATACAGCCAGAAGGCTCAGCAATAATCTTCTGATAAGTTTCGGAAGAAGCGGTGAAGTTGGTGATATCCTGGTAGAAATACTGCATGGTGTTTTCTTTTTTGCTGTCACTGGTCATGCTGAAAGAATACTGATAGATAAACACCTCACGCTCACCAAAGAACAGCCAGGTAATCATATACTCAGAGCTGACCCATGTGTTTGCAGTTGCACGTGCTACCAAATTGTCTACCTTGTCATTGAAAATATAGCCTTCAAAGGTAACAGGAGCAATTTCTTTGACCTCTTCTTCTTCGATTCCGAGCTTGCGAAGTGCCATTGCCTTTGTGTTCAAAGCGTCCCTTTTGGCTTGTACCTTTTTCTGATACTCTTCCACGGTCATACCACCGACATGCATGCATCCACCAGAGGCACCATAAAAGAACTTAATAACAGCCTGCTGTTCACTTGTCTTGCCGCGCAAAAGCATCTGCATTTCTTGTTGCTTCGCAACAGCATCCGCTGCAGCAGCATTTGCCGCATTGCTAATCATACCCATCTGTCATTCCTCCTACAAAAAAATATATGATTTACTTATTTCTTAATAGGTGATTTACCTATTAAAGACAACTTGGACGTTCAACGCCGAGTATCTCATAAAGCTGCTCGACATCATTATTTGATAGACCTACTTTTTTGGCCATTTCCAAAACTTCCTGGTAATTCGGCGAGGTGATGTAACTCTTGCGATAGAAATGGTCGTATTTGATATAGGCCCAGAAATAATAGTAGATACCTTTCGGCTCAATCATCAATGCTGCCTGAATGTATTCTTCAATCTTGTCAATGTCTGTTCGCTTGGCCAAAAAAGCTTTCTTCCCTCGCAAAAGACTGATTGCAGCATAGAAGTAGGTTTCGGAGTTATCGAAGTTATCCTCAATCGCTTTCGCAAAGGCAGCCTGTGCTTTATCATAGAGCTTTAGCTTCAAATAACACATTGCGATAGAATTGTTTAGCTCTGTATTATCAGGATACTTTGCCAACGCACTTCTGTATGAACCTGCGTATTTGTTGACCTCTGGCAAAGACATGCTATTGACGCTATTAAATGTAGAGATGATGATTGGGCGATAACAATAATTGCATATGGTTTGGTCAGTTGAAACCGGAGCACCGCAACCAGGACATCTCATATCAATGGATTGATGGGCCATTTTATGATTTTCCTCTCCGCAACTTTGAATCTAGTGATTTTGCATAGTATTTCGTAAAGTATATAACTTGAAGAGAAAAGGGTAAAAACTTATAACAGTTAAGTGTTTTGAGCTATCACGACAACAATTCTGACGGCTTAAACTAAAAAATCAATTTGCTCATATTAAAGCGTTTTAGCTCAAAAGAGGAATGAACATAGCGGTTAAGAGTGATATTCACACTGGCGTGGCCAAGTATTTCACTCAGGCTCTTAATCTCAAAGCCAACTTCAACACAGCAAGTAGCAAATGTATGCCGAAGCGCATGAAAGTTTGCATCGGAGATGCCGCTCTGCTTTACATACAGCTTGAAATGATTCTGCATTGTGCGAGGCTCAATATATCGGCTGGTTCCAGTCAGAACGTAAGATTCAGGGTATGAGATGAAGTTTTGCGCTATATCCATAACGGACACTGATAGCGGGATTTCCCGTATCGAACACTTGCTTTTAGGTTCACTTATCACAATTTTGGTTTTGGAAACGGCCTGACGGTCAATGTTTTGTATGCGCTGTATCGTTTTCCGCACTTTGAGAGTTGCTCGTGCAAAATCGATATCTTTCCATTGCAATGCACAAAGCTCACCGATACGGATACCGGTATACAAAGCCAGAAACACACCGAATTTGAATGAATCCATATCCTCCATAAGAATACCAATCAAAGATTCTCGCTCTGATGGTGTTAGGACACGCATTTCCTTATCTTTTCGCTTTACGCTGAGCCTGGATAGGTTGCAGATAACGGGAAAGCCTTTATATTGTGCATACCCTATTGTGCTTTTTACGATTGCTAATAGGTCGATGACGGTTTTAGGAGCTAATCCTCCAGTTCTGTCCAGCTGCCCTTCGACGAGCTGGTTCTCAATGAAGTCCTCTATGATTTCCGTGGAGAGCATCGATAGTTTGTAGTCCCCTAATTGCGGCTTGATATGAGAATTTATCAGGTGAGCATATCGGGCATATGTAGATTCTTTAATGCTGGTTTTTGTTGAATGCAGCCACAAATCAAGAACCTCACCATATGTTATCTGCTTTTTCTCTGCTGGAACATGCTGTTTTTGCCTGCCACGCTCAATAGCCAACTTCTGTTTAACTTCGGTATAAGTTTTCCCGTAAATGTAAACATATTTGGCCTTATGGTTTTCATCATAGCAGCCAATATACCGACCTTCCCATCGGCTGTCTTTTCTTTTGTAAATGTTCTCACCTTTTCTTGGCATAAATGCGCTCTCCTTCCATATTCGCGGTGTTGACGGAAATCCTGACGGAGAATACTGTCAGAAAAGCTGAAACGAGACGACTTTATATATGGGAAAGTTGCTACTTTTTATCGAAATGTTTTGTATAATTCGACTTTTTTCTCCAAATATATTGACAGTTCCGGCAACAGCGTGTACAATTATAAACAAATTAAATAGTAAAGTAATGCTCTTCAAGTTATATACTTTACGAAAGTAAGACACATTTGCAAGAGCCGAGCCTGAATATCTAATAAAATTAAAAACGAAAATTTAAGATAACAATAAATTAAGGAGGCCACAGACTGTGGCCTCCTTTTGCTTTGCAAAATATATGGTATAATACAACAAAAAAAGTATTGCGGAGGAGTTCGCATGGGAAGATACATCACACACGAGGGCTTGCCTTTTTACGGCACTCTCGAAAAAATCAGAATCAGGTCCTGCCGAGCAACGGACCCATCTTTGCCGGGATTCAATGAGGAGCAGCTCTTGGAAATCACGCGCGATGGAGAGGTAAAGCTTACGCAAAAGGCACCATCGGGAGCAGAAAAAACCAAAACCCATATTTCACAAGCCGATGCCGATTCTGTCTTTGCTGCATTCTCTGAGACATTCGCAAGCTATCGAAAAGAACGCATTCCTTCAATCAGCGGTCATTGGCGGGTTCGGCTTCTGACGGATGATAATGAGGTATACTTCTACCATGGCGCAAACGGCCAGGACTATCGCTGCCATGATGAATCTCTCTCCGATATTCTTCGACAAAGAACTGGAATACCAGAACTGTTCGGTCTCAGCGTTAAGACAGAGACAAAGAGCAAGGTCAAGTCCATCGAAATCAGCCTGGAACAGACTGCTACAGGAGAAGTCAAAGAAAAGTATGCGAATGAGTACGGAGTTTGTATACATGATACAAACGAATGGCTACTTATCAGTTCTCAAGGGTCGATAACTTACAACCGCCGTATCGCAAATATGGGAAGAGTCTCCCTACAGTATGAGCTCAAAAACGAGGTGACTGAGTTCCTCAGACTATATGATGACCAGAGCGCGTTTTCTCGTCCGAAAGGGAATCCGGCAGATGCCGTGCAGGATGAGATTCGAAAAACCTACAAGATGGTCATTACTCGTGACAGCGGAGATACATCTGTTCTGGAAGGCTCATTCGATAAAGACGGTCTGCCAGATAACTGGGCGGACTTTGTTGGCAGGCTAACAGACTTCTTCCAGGACCAGAGCCTCGGGATACTTTTCGATTCTCGTTCGTACAACAAGGTGCTGAGAAAGAACGATGAAGTGGCTTTTTGCGGTGTCGATATTGATGGCGTGGTTAGAACACGCTATTACCGTTGCGGGGATGAAATCTGTGAGGGCGATACGGTCGTTGTCCCAACGCCGATGAAACACACAATGGCCATTGGACGGGTTGTCGAGATTCGGTATTATCCCAAAGACCAGATTCCGAAAGACATGACGTGGGCACAAGAAATTCTTGGGCCTGCCAAAGCAACCGAATAGGAAAAAAGAAAAAAGAGGGGTTTGCAGCAGCTCCTCTTTTTGTATTGTACTTATTCTCCCAGAACCTCTCCAAGAGAGAGCACTGCATTGCGAACACATTCAGGGCAGGGACACAGGGCTTTGCCGGTCCCAATCCCTTTCAAGTCTTTGCATATAGTTGCACCGCATCTATTTTCGAAGCTCTGCACGAGTTCCTTAGAAATGCGGGGCGTGCCTTTGCCGTCGGTGAGAATGCCTGCCACCATGACAGCACCAATCAGGGCCCCGCAAGTGCTCTCCATGCAGCCCATCCCAACAGCGTATCCTGCGGTCAATTTCATCAGCGTTTCGACGCTAATGGGAAGCTTATCCTCAAATACCTTGACCACAGACTGTGTGCAGTTGCACTTCCCAGTTGCTTTCAGTTCAGCCGCCGCCGCTGCGCGTTCTTCGATATTCATATTTCACACTCCTTTTTCAAGTATACCACAAAAGAGCAGATACCGAGAACAAGCACTTCAAAATTGTTAAGCTATTCGCCGGTTGCAGTGTGTTTGATTGGACTTCCAAATTCTATTTCACCCGCACATAGTGCAACTTACGGTTGTATTTGCTATACTAATAACAACCGATAACAGCCAACAATGCAAAAATAACAGCCAATAGGTGTTAATGCGGGCGGAGGAGGCCAATCATGGCGAGCGAGAGAGTAATTCTTCATTGCGATATGAACTGTTTCTATGCCAGCTGCGAGATGGCCTACAATCCAAAGCTGCAAGACAAGCCGATTGCCGTGTGTGGTGACCCGGAGCGGCGTAATGGCATTGTGTTGACTGCCTCGTATCCGGCCAAACGGATGGGCGTGAAAACTGGGATGCCCTTGTGGGAAGCTCAGCAGCACTGCCGTGACATAATCTTCGTTCATGCGAACTATGAGCTCTACACCAGGTTCAGTGAATACACCAGAGAAATCTTCCTGCGCTTCACGGACCAGGTCGAACCGTTTGGCTTGGATGAAGCGTGGCTTGATTGTACCGCAAGCCAGTCTCTTTTTGGAACAGGGGAAGAGATAGCAAAGCAAATCTCAGATACCGTGAAGGATGAACTCGGCATCACCTGTTCGGTCGGAGTCAGTTGGAATAAAGTCTTTGCGAAATTGGGGTCCGACTATAAAAAGCCAGATGCCATCACCATCATATCAAAGTCTAACTGGAAAGATATCGTGTTCCCGCTGCCTGCCACGGACCTTTTGTATGTCGGGTCCAGAACGGGGAAAAAGCTGGCAAACTACTGTGTCCATACAATCGGCGACTTGGCGACTGCCAATCCAAACTTTCTGAAAGAGAAGCTTGGAAAAATTGGCCCCATGCTATGGGGATTTGCCAATGGGAGCAGTAGCGAAATACGAGGGCAGAGAAGCCCAAGCGCCCATCAAGAGCATCGGCAACAGCTGGACAACACCAAGAGACTTGCTTACGGATGAAGATACCTGGATAGTGCTTTACCTGCTTTCAGAAAGCGTTGCGGCAAGACTCAGAGAAAATCACTTTCGATGTCGAGGGGTAGAGGTGAGTCTCCGGGATTCCAGCCTTTTCTCTTTTGAGAGACAGTGCAAGCTCAGCCAGCCAACGATGCAGGAAAAAGATATCGCAGAGGCAGCTTACCAACTATACAAGAAGAACTACCGATGGAGCGAACACCTCCGCTCAGTTGGCGTTCGTGCCATTGACCTGCGGCCGGATACCGAGCCAAATCAGATATCTTTTGAGTACAGCGCTGAAAAGCAAGAGGAAACCGAACGACTCGAATCCGCAATCGACGGGATACGGAACCGGTTCGGATACTATTCCGTGCAGCGAGCCGTCATGTATAAAGACCGGTTCCTCTCTCATTGCGATGCAAAGGGTGACCATACGATTCACCCACAGGGGTATTTGCAGGGGAGTATCTAATTCATGCCAGAACAAAGAAATATGTCGAGGTCATTGCCGATTTCTCTCCTGAAGGTATATTAACACCTCAGACAGTCATCTGGGACACAGGCCAGAGATTCGACATCACCTGCATTTCGGAAGTGCTGCCACGTAAATACTCAAAAACCGGTGGCGTTGGCGTTCGCTATACCTGCCAGATAGGAAGAGCAAAAACATACCTGTACTACGAGGTGGACAAGTGGTTTGTTGAAGCAAAGGAGGGTCACAGTGAATAGCAAGTATCGGGAACAGACCTGTTGCTTTGTCGGGCATAAGGATATCCCACCGGGAGAACAGCTCAAAATATTAGCCAGGGTAGAGCATCGGCTCATTCCGCTCATTCAGCAGGGAGTCACTTACTTTGGCATTGGCGGTTCTTTAGGTTTCGATACGCTTATGGCAGACATGTTGGTTTCCCTGAAAGCTGCACATCCCCGTATTCGTATCATTGAGGTTTTGCCTTTTGAGGGATACCGTTCCAAATGGAGCTTAGAACAGCAACGGCACGCAGAGAAGATTGACAAACAGGTAGATAAGGTGGTCTACATAGCAAAAGAGCCCAGCAGAGGAGTATATCTTCAAAGGAACCGGAATTTAGTCGATTGTTCTGCCTATTGTATCTCTTATTGTACAAGAACTACCGGCGGCACAGCATATACGGTGAAATACGCTCTGGAACATGGTGTGACGGTGTATAACGCTTCCAGTTTCGATGTGAGTTTCTTGCTTCAGGCTCAGCCACTTGGGAAGAACGAACAGGAAGTGTCTTCGCACAAAATGTGGGGGTTAATCTTTGTGTATTTGGAGAATTTTCTTTTGCACGCCGGGTCTAGTATAATAGAAGGACTGGCAAAGACATTTCCTTCCACAGCATGGTCATATATCACCAAAAAACTGAAAGGAATCAAAAAATGGCAAATATTAACCTGAACGGATACGAAGATTATTTCGAGAGTGAAGAAGGCAAGCTGGCCCTCAAGGCGCTGGAACGATATGGCGTTGAGGATTTGACACCATATGAACCCTGGCAGATTGAGTATTATGTTGAAAGTGCAACACCATGGCCAGAGTGCTGCAGACTCTTCAAAAAACATGCGGCATACTGTGCCAAGCATGGTGACGTTGGCTTCGATGAGTGGCTGGAAGAAATCGATAATGACCCGGCTCAGAATGACGAGGACGATGACTTCGACTATTCTATGTACGATAAATACAACCCGCCGAAAGTGAATTATTCATGCGGGGAAGCGATTGACCGGGAGCTGGATTTCAATGGTGACCCAGTTCCGGTCGATTGCTGAACCTGGCTTCTATATCATATTAAGAAAGCCTCCGCTGTTTGGCGGGGGCTGTTCTTGTATTCATGGAAACGTTGAATACAAGAACAGTGAGCTTCAAAAACTAAAAGTTTAGTTCTGGAATATGCGCATTAAAAGTTTCGTTTTGGAAAATTCAGCGAGAGAAAGGGTGCTGAAGCATAAATGTACGGATTTGCTCCTTGTGATTTGTACAATTCGCCAAAATGGGTGATAAGCATTCCCAAAACTAAAAAGCCGAGATGTTTTGGTGTATAATGGTTCTGACAAACAGAAAAAGGATAACACTATGAAAAAGGTTGTATCATTAGCACTTTCGGCTTTACTTGTCTTCTCACTGACTGCTTGTGGCAACTCGAACACCACCAGTACTGCTGCCAGCAGTGCAGCTGCATCTAATGCTGCATCCTCTGAAGAAAGCATCAGCAGCTCTTCTGTGAGTACTGCAAGCAACACTTCCGATAAAGCAACGGCTGAACCTGACATCCAGTTCGATGAGAGCTTCCAGCCGGAGACGATTGCGGATAACAATATCTGTACTATTATCTTGCAGAGCGTTGGCTATGATGATGACTACGGCTACTACTGGACAATTAACTTCAAAAATAAAACTAACGACAAAACTCTGTGTGCCATCACAAGCAGCTCATCGCTAAATGGAATCCCGGCCGATACAAGTTGGTTCCCGGAAGTTGAACCTGGAGAAGAAATCACCGAAGTTGTTTCGTGGAATAAAGAAGGGCTGGAAATCTACGGAGTGAAACCACAAGACATCAACACGGTGAAACTTCACATTGATGTCTATGATGAAGCCGAGTGGGATGCATCAAACCGCAATGACCCTGTCGATGAAGATTTTGTGATTTATCCGAAAGGTGAAGAAAACGCAACAGAGCCTAAACACGAGATTCAGCCTACAGATATTGTTCTGTTTGATAACGATGCCTGCAGCATGGTCATTTGCGGATTCTATTCCGACAGCTTCATGGGCTATACGGCGAAAGCCTACTATCAGAACAAGACGGATGACCGTATCGATATCATTTTGGATAAAGGCTCTATCAACGGCTTTGAATGTACCCCGGAAGGAGCGGCACTACTGGAACCACATTCCAACGCCTATGTTGACATTCGTTGGCAAGAATATGCTGAAACCTATGCAGAAACCGGTAATGACCCTGCATCCATCACAGAAATTGTAATGCCTGTTTTCGCACGAAAAGACACAGGAAACAATACGGTATATATTGACGCCACCTATTCCATCGACCCACAGACGAGAACGGTAACACCGATAGTAAACCCCCAATAAGAACTGCATAGTTTCCAAAACTGAAAAGGTTTATAAAAAAATAACAAAACTTTTCTGAACCAAAAAAACTTTTGAGTTTTCTGAGTAAAATTGTTATAATGAAGAAAATCAGAGGTGATGAGCATGGTTGAACGGAAAGAATATCTTGAAGAGTTAAAGCAGTGGAAGGGCGAAGATGTGTGACAGGTCTTCGCCGCTGCGGTAAATCCACTCTGCTCAGCCAATTTCAAGAATGGCTGAAAGAGACAGGTGTATCTGAAGAGCAAATCATTTCCATCAACTTCGAAGAGCTTGAATACGAGAAATTGTTGGATTACAAAAAGCTCTATGCCTACATCAAAAAGCGACTTGTGGTTGGGAAGATGACCTACATTTTCCTCGACAAAATTCAGAAAGTGCCAGACTTTGAGAAAGTTGTGGACAGCCTGAATGTAAAGCCAAACATCGACATTTACATCACCGGCTCAAACGCCTATATGCTCTCTGGCGACCTTGCAACGCTTTTAACTGGACGCTATGTCGAAATCAAAATGCTGCCTCTGTCATTCTCTGAATTTTTGGAGGCTACAAAGTTGGACCGTGAGAGCGGTTTTGCAGAGTATCTCCAGTGTGGGGGACTTCCGTACGTTGCAACCATGAATCGGACGGCTGAAAAGGTGGATACCTACCTGGAAGGTATCTATAATACCGTCATTGTGAAAGATATCGAGGACCGGCAAGCCAGGTTGGAGCACGACAAAAAGCTTCGCAAAATCACAGATGTTGCTCTTCTGAAAGCAATCGCAAAGTATCTTGCCAGTGCAATAGGAAGTCCTATCTCCATCAAAAGTATAGCGGATTACCTGATATCTTCGGGTCGTAAAGTCGGAAACCAGACTGTTGATGACTATGTGGACGTTCTGACTGAAGCTTTTATCTTCTATTCGGTTCCGCGCTTCGATATTGTGGGAAAGTCTCTTCTCAAGTTTAACGGCAAATGCTATATCGTTGACCTGGGTCTTCGGAACCATATTCTGCCGAGAAGAAAATACGACCTGGGATTCTCCATTGAGAATATCGTATATCTGGAGCTGCTCCGTCGAGGGTATCGCGTGTTTGTCGGCAAAGTAGGGCCAACGGAAGTGGACTTTGTCGCGGAAAAGCAAGGGACATACACCTACATCCAGGTCACGGCAGATATGACCGCAGAGGAAACCTTTAACCGAGAAATTGCACCGCTGCGGAACATTCGGGACAATTATGATAAGATGATTTTGACTCTTGACAAGGTCACATTGGGCAACTATGAAGGAATCAAGGTTATCAACCTTTTGGATTGGCTGCTGGATAACGGTCATACTGAAAACTAAAAAAATATAGCAAACAAAAAGCGCTCACCGTTTTTGGTGGGCGCTTTCGTATTTATTCTTCGGTTTTCTTTTTCAGCCACTGTCTGCGGACAAACGGCATCACATAAGTCTCATCGCTTTTCAGCTCATAGCCATAACTTTCAGCAATCAGAATAGCGCGTTCACTCGCTTTCTGCCCAACAGGCAGACAACGAATATAGCCATTGATGTTCTTGGACGAAGCATCATACTGAGACTTATCGTACACCCGCAGCTGTTCGTCATCGCCACTATCTTTCTTGCGATGGTCACGGGGTTTGCCACCAATCATCAGGCAGCGAATATTGAGAGGAGCCTCCACACGGACGGCAAACGAAGCCCGAAAAGACGCATCGGTAGGCAAAACATCCGGCAAATCACAGACAAGGGAAGTGTACAGCCAGAGAATTAGATTCGTTACACTATCGACCAGCTCCGGGAACTGGGCCCGGTCAGTCAAAGTATAGAACCACTCAGTGTTTGTATTGTAGTATCCTGACAAGTCTTCGAACTTGGTCTTGATTTTGTACAGACATACAATCTCATTGTCGCGGCAAGTTTCTTTTATAGCAATTTTCAAAATTAAAGCGCATATTCGCAGAAGCGGAACCAGCCGGAACAATCAGAGACAGTAACAGCGTGGAAAGCATTCTGAATCGCATTTGGAAGAGCATCCAGGGTCCGTGCCTTGAATTTACGAAGGAAAGACTTCACCTTCGACCAGAGCTTTTCAATAGGATGGTCTTGACCGTTCCGGGGCCTTGTCCAAATCTGGCATAATGAGATTTGTGATCGGGCCCGTCCGGCGGCCAGAGGGCTGGCCGCCCCACTTTCCCCTACCGCCCTGCTACCCACACTCAGGATATAACAACAGCCCCGGCTCTGCAAACGCAGAACCGGGGCTGTAATACTTCTTAAATGATACCTATGTACCTTATTTACCGCCCATGAAAGCCGGCAGAGGTTTGTCCTCTTTGAGCCACTGGTGGTATTCGGCGGTGGCGGCAAATTCCACGTCACCGGCGGAGTTCAGCGCAGTCTCAACGGAGTCCTGAATAACGCCAATGATGAAGCCAACGCCGACGACCTGCATGGCAATATCATTGGAAATGCCAAACAGCGAGCAGGCCATGGGGATGAGCAGCAGCGAACCGCCCGCAACACCGGAAGCGCCGCATGCGCCCAAAGCCGACATGATGGACAGCAGGATGGCGGCAGGCACGGAGACCTGCATGCCCAGCGTGTTGGCGGCAGCCAGCGTCATGATGGTGATGGTAATGGCAGCGCCGTCCATATTGATGGTTGCGCCCAGCGGGATGGAGACGGAGTAAATATCCTTATCCAGGCCCAGCTTTTCGCACAGAGACATGTTGACCGGGATGTTGGCGGCGGAGCTGCGGGTGAAGAAAGCGGTCAGGCCGCTTTCACGCAGGCAGCGGAACACCAGTGGGTAGGGGTTGCGGTGCAGGTAGATAAAGATGATGAACGGGTTGATCACCAGCGCCATCAGCAGCATGGTGCCCACCAGCAACAGCAACAGGCGCCCGTACTGGGTAAAGATGGACAGGCCGTTGTCCGACACGTTGGTAAACACCAGGCCCATAATGCCAAACGGCGCCAGGTTGATGATCCACCGCACAATGGTAGAAATTGCATCCGCCGTGTTGGCCATAAAGTTCTTGGTGGTATCGCTGCCCAGCTTTTTCATGGCAAGGCCGAACAGGCAGGCCCACATCAGGATGCCGATATAGTTGCCGTTCATGATGGAAGCAACCGGGTTAGAAACAATGTTGGAAAGCAGGGTGTGCATCACATCACCCAGGCCCTGAGGCACCACATCCGCCGTGGCAGCTTCCGCCAGAACCAGCGTCTGCGGGAACAGCTTGCTGGTCACAACGCTGAGCGCAGCCGCCACAAAGGTGGTGAGCATGTACAGCCAGACCACCGTACCAAAGCGGCGGTCCAGCTTGGAGGAGCCCTGCGCCAGTGCACTGGCAACAATAACAAACACCAGCACCGGTGCAACGCCTTTCAGCGCGCCGACAAACAGGTTGCCGAATTCTTCGATCCATGCAGCACCGGGGCAGATCAAAGCCAGCACCGAACCGACCACCAGGCCGATTGCAATGCGCAGGATCAGGCTGGTGGAGTTGTACTTGGCAGCCAGCGTTTTGGCCGCTTTTGTGAGTTGATTCATAACAATTCCTCTTCCCTATTTTAATTGGGTTTGGCAGATGTTCCACACCTGCCCATTCCGCAGCCGCCCGCACAAACGGTTTCGCGGAATGTTTTCCATTATACCGCAATCGTTCAAGATTGCAAGAGGCGGACAGGTGTGCCCTGTGGAAAAACAATCTATTTTTATCGTTGATACGAAGTAAAAAATATTTAAAAAATGTTTTTGTGGACAATATATCTGTGTTCCATCCGTGGACATTTCGTTGTATGAAAGAGGGCAGCATACGAATACACTGCCCTTTTACCTTGCTTTATTGGGAACACGTTTTAGAGCCAGATTCAGGGCCACAGGGAAACGCAGGCATATGGAAATTCGCCTGACAGCTTGTGGTAAACCTTCATATGGCCTTTTTTCCTCACTGATACCGGAGCGGTAATCATCTCTCTGCTTTTGGCAGGGCAATAAACAACTTAAAAGCCAAGACAAAGAAAAAGAGCCTCAAGCCAAAGCTTGAAGCTCTTTGGTGCGGATGAAGGGATTTGAACCCACACTCTTTTAAGGGAACTAGAACCTG
>OGCO01002149.1_pt1 | contig 26921 bp, 19 predicted proteins | sample 1570171 | NCBI WGS metagenome assembly OGCO01 (sample SAMEA4370583, study PRJEB24528) | human gut metagenome
AATATCAATATTTCCTGTCACTTTACCTTCACACATTACAATGATACGGTCACTCAAACGGAGAATTTCTGTCATTTCAGAAGAAATCATGATAATAGATTTTCCTTCTGCTGCCAGTTTACTCATTAACTTGTAAATTTCGTTCTTCGCACCGACATCGATACCTCTTGTCGGCTCATCGAAGATCAGGATATCACTGTCGCGGGTAAGCCACTTTGCAATAACGACTTTCTGCTGGTTACCACCGGAAAGGTTTACGACCAGCTGATCTCCACTTGGAGTCTTGGTAGCAAGTTCTTTGATATATTTATCAGTAACCTTTTTCTCTTTTGCTTTGTTGATGAACAGTCCGTTGCAGTACTCTTCCATAGTTGCAAGAGTTGTATTTTCGATTACGGATTTCTGAACAACAACACCATATCTTCTTCTGTCCTCTGACAGATAACCGATACCACATTTAACAGCGTCCTGTGGGCTGTTGATAGTTACTTCTTTGAGCTGTCCGCTCTGTTTGTCCATAATGGAAATCTTTCCACTCTGTTTCGGATCTGCTCCAAAAAGTGCTCGTGCAGTCTCGGTACGTCCTGCACCCATCAGTCCGGAGAATCCAAGGATCTCACCTTTTCTCAGTTCAAAGCTTACGTCCTGAACCATCTTACCGGCATTCAGATGTTCTACTTTAAGAACTACCGGTGCATCTGGTGCAACCATACTGTGTTCCTTCGGATCTTCATAAATAACACGACCAACCATCATGTTGATGATATCTTCTTTTGTACTGTCTTTTGTGATCAGGGTACCTACATATGTACCATCTCGCATGACAGTTACACGGTCTGTGATAACCTTAATCTCATCCATACGATGTGAGATATATACAATACCAAGATTTTTCGCACGAAGATCTTTGATGATTTCAAAAAGGTCTGCGATTTCTTTTTCTGTCAGAGCTGCGGAAGGCTCATCGAAGATGATAACTTCTGCTTTGTGGGAAATTGCCTTTGCGATCTCACACATCTGCTGTTTACCAACAGTCAGGTTGCTCATTTTTTCTCTTGGGTCGATATCGATGTTCAGATCCTGGAATAATTTCTTGGAATCCTCAATCATCTTCTTATCGTCTACACGAATACCTTTCTTCGGCTCACGTCCGATAAAAATGTTCTGTGCAACTGTAAGGTCACCAACCATGTTCAGTTCCTGATGTACGATTACAACGCCGTTGTCCTGTGCTTCACGTGTATTGTGGAAAGCAACTTCCTGGCCTTTGTATACGATAGATCCGGAATCTTTCTGATAAATACCGGTAAGAACTTTCATCAGTGTTGATTTACCGGCACCGTTCTCTCCCATAAGTGCATGTACTTCACCGCGTCTTACTTCGAAATTAACGTGATCCAGGGCATGAACACCAGGAAAGGACTTATCAATATCCTTCATTGTTAAAATAACGTCACCCATTGTTTCATCCTCCCTTTCGATCAGTTCTTTCTACGTCTTGCAGAAACGTCGGCATATACAGCTACGATTACGATGATACCTGTGATGATCATCTGCTGTCCTTTACCAAGACCAAATGCCATGATTCCCTGCTGCAGAAGAGAGATAATAAATACACCGATTACAGTACCACCGATGGAAGCAAGTCCACCAACCATGGATGTACCACCCATTACACAACCAGCGATTGCTTCGTTGTTGTACTGATCGCCATAACCTGGCTGAACGGTTGTATATGTAGCAACGAAAAACAGTGCTCCGATTCCTACCAGGAATCCACAGATTACATAAGCAAGCATGTTCCATTTCTTTGTATCTACACCGGAAAGTCTTACTGCTTCGGTGTTGGATCCAAGGCAGAGGATATAACGTCCTGGTTTTGTGTTATAAAGAACAACTCCACAAAGAACTGCCATGATCAGGAAGAAGATCAGTCCTACCGGAATTCCTTTGTAAGATACAATGTTACGGAACCATCCGTTTACCGGATCACTGCTCTGTGGCCAGCTTACGGACTGTGTTTTTGTAAATACAGAAGCGATACCTTTTGCGATATTCATGGAAGCCATGGATACGATGAATGCCGGAACTGATAAATAAGATACCAGCCATCCATTAAAGATGCCAAATGCAAGACCAATGAGTACACAGATAATCATTGCAGCTACGCAAGGCACCTTGTAGCTTGTCATGCAATATCCGGAAACCAGTGCACAACAGAACATTACTGGTCCGATGGAGAAATCGATTCCTCCGGTTGCGATTACAAATGTGACGCCCAATGACAGGAAGCCCAGGAAATATACATAGTTTAAAGTGGATTTGATACTGTCCCCAACAGGGAATTTACTTCCAAGAACCACTTTAAAAACTACGAACATGAGAACCAGAATACAGACAAGCAGGATTCTGTTCAAGCCGAGCTTTTTCACGATTGGATTTTGTTTTAACTTTTCCAATTTTTTTGCCCTCCTTAAAAGTTTTACACACATCTGCGTTTTCTATATAATACCGTGAATAGCACACAATTGTAATGGAAAATCTTACAAAAAAAGGTTAAATATTTACGGTCTGTACATAAATATTTAACCCTTTTTATAATTTTTTCACTATTGTATCGTTTTTTTAACTATTCTGTTTATGAAAGTTTCAGCGTATTAAACGGAAACAGCAGTTTCTCAATCTCACTGTTATACATATTTTCAGGAGTTACCAATTCGCATCCGGAATTAACATTCTTCTCATAGCTTTTGCCACGGAGCATAAGAACGGTTTCTTTCACACCCATGTAACCCATCTTAAATGCTTTCTGAACGACCAGACCCTTGAATACTCCATTTTCCATCAGCTGAACCGCTTCCTGAGAGCTGTCTATCCCCACAACATTGATCCGATCTTTTGCACCTGCTGATTTTACCGCACGTGCAGCACCAACAGAAGAATATTCATTCATTCCTGCTACCATCTTAAGGTTTGGATATTTTTCCATAAGCTCAAGTGTCAGCTTCCGGGATTTCTCATACTGAGAATCACAGTAGACCACATCAACAATATTGTCTGCCAGATCACCAAGTCCCTTGCGGAAACCTTCTTCTCGTTCCACCGCAGTGGATACCCCTTTTACATGTGCAACGATTGCAATCTGATCATCCGGTCCGAGAAGTGATGCCGCAAATTTACCGAGTTTCTCTCCAGCTTCCAGATTATTTGTAGCAACCGTCAGATCCTGTACCGGTTCTTCCGTATAAGAATCAATAAAGCTGATCTTGATTCCTTTTTCTTTCGCTTCGTCCAACAGTTTGTTGGATTCTGTAAAACTGGATGGTGATATCAGGATCGCATCTGGATTTTCTTCGATTGCTTCCTTTAAAAGTGCATTCTGGCGTTCCACGTCATTTTCCTCGGATGGTGCCTTGATTTCAATCACTGCATTATACTCCTGTGCTGCCATTCTGGTTCCAAGGATCAGTGCCTTCCAGAAATCATTTGTCTTGTCTACGACCTTTGGAATATACACAAGTGAAAGCCTACGCTCATCAATTCTTTTCTGGTGATACCAGATGCCACATCCGATTCCACCAATCAGGCAGACTACCAGGAAGATACTCAGCCATTTTTTCTGTTTTTTCATAACTGCCCCTCCTGTCTTCCCGGAATCGTAATCGTTGCAGTAGTTCCTTTTCCTTTTTCGCTCTCATAGGTAATTCCATAATCATCACCATAATACAGTTTCAGTCGCTTCTGTACATTATACACACCCACGCCATTAGAGTGATAATTAACTTTATGTTTATCATAAATATGTGCAAGTGTTTCTTCGTCCATTCCAACACCATCATCAATCACCTGAAGCACTGCATTCCCATCTTTCATAAAACCTTTTACAATAAGAAGTCCTTTACTCTCCTTGTACTTAAGTCCATGATAAATAGCATTTTCTATGATTGGCTGCAAAACCAGTTTGATCAGTGGTATATATAATATAGAAGAATCTACGTCTATCTGGAACTCCAGTTTGTCTTTATAACGCATTTTCTGGATCGTCAGATATCCTCTTGCATACTCCACTTCTTTCGCTATCGGTACAACTTCGTCCTCATTACTGATACTCTGGCGAAGTAATCTTGCCAGTGAAGCGGTCATCAGGACAACTTCTTTATTCTTTTTTCCTTCTGCCATCCATATGATAGAATCCAGCGTATTATACAGAAAATGTGGATTAATCTGTGATTGCAGTGCTTTCAGCTCGCTCTTTCGTTTCTCTTCCTGTTCATGGACATTCTGTTCCATCAGTTCCTGAATCTTATGCGTCATGACATCAAACGATTTTGTCAGACTTCCGATTTCATTTTTTGAATCTACCACAACATCCGAAACACCGAAATCTCCTTCCTGTACTTTTTTCATAGAATCTCGAAGTTTCTGAATCGGAAGTGTAATACTTCTTGCCATGAATCTTGAAAAAAGAAGTGCTATAATAACCAGTACAATAGCTGTCAGCACATAAACACTCTGAGCCTGGCGGCTTTTGCTTAAAAGTTCTCTCACACTGGTACAATCTACTACTGTCCACCCTGTTTTATCTGACCGGGAGATTGAATAAAGTTTCCCATTATTAGTAGTTCCTGTCAGAACTGTATCTTCGTCCGTATTCATGATCAGACTGATATTTTCCGTCTGCAGCTCATTGTACAGCTGCTGCTGTTGTGGATGATACACAATATTTCCTTTGGCATCTACAATAAATGCATATCCTTTTGTTCCAACGGTACTCTGGTCACATAATTCGCTGATTGCACTGTAATTCAGATCAATGAAGAAAACCCCCTCTTTTTCACCACTTCCATCGCGGTTTCGAATTCCTCTGCTCAAAGTGATCACCCAAGGTCTCTCTCCGCTGATGATATGCTGCACATGTGAAGATGTCAGCGTCGGCGCCTCAGGACTTTTTAATGCTTTTGTGTACCATTCCTGTGTATTCAGATCAAGATCTCTATTCACAGATTTACTTCCATCATTGATCAGCATCCTGCCATTTTTACTTATAATCCCAACATTACGTATATCACTACGGCTGTCCAGTATCGTCTGAAACTGATTCAGGATACGATAGCGGCCCTCACTGTCAACTTCATCTGCAAACAGATAGTCCTGCACATCTTCATTACTTGATATCAGATAAGCAATATTTTCCATATAATCAATATAAGAATCGATGTTCTGATTCATCTGCTGAATGATCGTATGCGTATATTCGGAAGAATTTTCAAAAATTGAGGTATTTGTAAATCGCATAGAAACGCCCGTAACGACAACAACGGCACTGAGAATCAGTACCGCCACTGTAGCAAAAATAACACTCTGTATGCTGTTGAATCTTCCAATAAACCACGCTGAAAGATTTTTCTTTTTCATTTACGCTTCTCCCTTGCATATTCTGTAGGTGTATATCCCGTCATCTTTTTGAATGAGATTCCAAAATAATGAGGATCTGAAAAACCAACTTTTTCCGCAATCTCATAGTTCTTCATTGTTGTCTTTTCAAGGAGTTCTTTTGCTTTCTCCATTCTGGTTCGAATCAAAGCCTCTGTGAATGTTTCTCCTGTTTCATCTTTAAAGATCGTGCTGAAGTAACTGGTACTGATATTTAAATAAGAACAGATACTGTTCAGGCTGAGATCCGGCTCCATATAATTCTTCTGTATGTAGTCAATCGCCAGTCGGGCCTGTCTTTCACTGCTGGAGGTATTCATCTCTGACAGAATTGCAAAAATTCTGTCTGTATGTTTCTGTACGACTTTGCATGCATCTTCAAAAAACTTCTGGTCGGTTACCTGACGCAGCAATTCATCTCTGCCTTCCCTGATTCTGTCCATATCTGCCGATACGTCTTCGCACGCGTTGTCCATAGTTCGGATAACCTGCTGCAGATACATACATGCACGGCTCTTTTCCATAAGTGCCTGACGAATTGCAGTTTCAATATCGTAAAGGATCTGATCCACCTGTTCTTTCTGTCCGGTTTTCATTGCTTCTTTCAGTTCAGACAGGTTCTCATCGATCGCAATTTCCTGCACCGGATGTTGTTCTTCCATGTCGATAAGAAGGTTTCCGCCAAGCAGATATCGATACTGTAACGTCCGTTCTGCCATATCATGCGACTGTACCAGTTCTTCCGGCTTTTTTACCCACTTACCAATTCCCATAGAGACATCAAAGCCCATAACTTCTTTGGTCTTTTGCTGAATCTCCAGACAGATTTCTTTTGTTTTGACAGTAAAATTACGGCTCCAGTTTTCCCGGAAAAGAATACATACACGATTGCTGCCCTCCTGATAGGCAATTCCTGCATTTTCCCTGGTTACGATCTCATCACTGATATTAAACAACACAAACGCCATCAGTGCACTTTCCTGTTGTTTTTCTGTATCCAGCTGATACATTCCCGAATATAGATCTATATCGAACAGTGCAACACGATAGGCTGCTGCTGAAATATCAATTCCCATATCCTCAAGACGTTCAATGCTCGCATTCACATCCGTCGTACAATTTACAAGCGCTTCTATATTTTTGGACCGGATCATCTGCTTATTTTTACGGTACTTTTCCGAATTTTGGGCCAATACATCCATTTTAGTTTTTTCAAGACGCTGTTGTTCCACTTTTTCCTTCATTTTTTCAATTACTTCGGTAAGTTCTGTCGCTGTCACCGGCTTTAGCAGATATTCACTTACTCCATACTTAATTGCCTTTTTTGCATATTCAAATTCTCCGAACCCGCTAAAAATCACAATTACAATTTCCGGATAATTATCATGCAAAAAACTGCTCAGTTCCATTCCATCCATATATGGCATCAATATATCCGTCAGTACAATATCCACCGGATGTTTCTTAATAAATTCTACTGCCTCTTTGCCGTTTTCACAATCTCCGACCAGTTCGCAGTCAATGCCCTTCCAGTCAATGTTTTCTTTGATTGCATCTCGAACAAGGATTTCATCATCTACTAGTAAAATGCGGTACATACAGTTTGTTTTCCCCCTGCTGATAAAATAACGTTTCCCGTTTTTGCCTTCTGGTAATTCAGTTTACAGACAGAAAGATACTCCTCATATGATAGTTACAGAGTTTCTCCCACTGTCTACCATATAAGGAGCATCTTAGATCATATGCTTATTTATTTGAGAATATCTTCATAGCCTCATAAGCATTTTTCTTCATGGCTTTCATTCCCCAATCTACGATATCATGATAGTAAACCGGAATTTCCTTGCCCTCTTCCTGAAGTAAATAATGCATCTTATATTTCTTGCCCTGGTGAACAATCGGCATTTCTTTAAATGGAAGTTTGCTCTCTACACCAGTTCCGCCGGCTTTTGCCATATATGTATAGTAGTTGATCTTTCTTACACCACGGGCGATGACTTTCTTGTAGTCTTCTTCACTGACACCGGAACCACCATGCATAACAAGTGGAATATCTACTCTCGCTTTAACATTCTCAAGTACAGACATATCGAGCTTCGGCTTGGTCAGATACAGACCATGTGCTGTTCCAAATGAACAAGCCAGTGCATCAATACCTGTTTCATTAACAAATGCTTCTGCCAGTTTCGGGTCTGTATAGATTTTCTTCGGCTCATCGCCTGTCGGGACTCCGTCATCATGTCCCAATCCAAGTTCGCGTTTGCCGAGAGTACCAATCTCTGCTTCTACGGACGCACCCTTTGCATGTGCAAGTTTTACTGCGATCTTAGTGTTAGCCACATTTTCTTCATATGGAAGAGCCGAGCCATCAAACATAACAGATGTAAATCCAATATTTAATGCCTGGTCAAGATATGCAAGTGTTTCGCCATGATCCAGGTGAACACATACCGGAACTTTAGCTGCTTTGGCTCTTTCGATCATGATTGGTCCGATCACACTGATCGGCATCATTGGCTCATGTACTTCCGCATGCATAATGATCACCGGTACATTTAACTCTTCTGCCGCACCAATAACAGCCATAATACTTTCAAGGTTTGGTGTATTAAAAGATCCTACAGCACATTTCTTAGCCTCTGCAAGCTGCAGGATCTCAGATAACGTTACGAGCATTTTGTAACTTCCTTTCTGTCCACTTCGGACTACAACAGTATGTTAAGATTATAACACAATATAAAAATATTGTGAAGAGTTCCAGTCATCTTATTTTTTCAAAATAAGTGCAATAAATTTGAGATCTTCTTTGCCATCATTCAGAAGTCCGTGTCCTTCTCCATCATCACAAAAGACGACATCTCCTGCTTTTACCGGATACTTCGTACCATTATCATTATAAATTCCGGTTCCGGCCAAAATATAATAGGTTTCTGATTCTCCTTCATGTACATGAAAAGCAAGATCACTGCCTTCAGGCATAACAACTTCTGTATACATTCTGCAGTGTGCTCCCAGTTCTTTGCCGTACAGCAAGGCATTTTTCTTTAATATACCGGAGCCTTCGCCGGTCAGTTCTTCGATTTCAATTTCCGGTCTTGCGATTTTTGCCATAATTATCTCCTATCTCTTCTCAAATCAAGCCATTCTACTTCTTCTTTTGTAAGTTTAATATCCAAAGCCTTCGCATTGCTTGCGATCCTGCTCGCCTTTTTGGCACTGACAAGCGGAAAGACCTCAAAATCCTGATTCAGGATCCATGCAAGTGCAATCTGCGGTACTGTGCAGTCCTTTTCTTTTGCCAACTGTTCTGCTCTTGCAAGGCGTTCAAAATTCTCAGGATAACAGTATCCCTTCACTGCATTCGGATCCAGGATTTTCTTTGCCCCCTCCATATCATTGCTTTTGACCAATCCCGCAAACATTCCTCTTCCAAGACTGGAATATGCAAGAACCGGAATCTGATTATCACGATACCATGCCCGCGCTTCCGCATTCGACGGACCGGAAATCGTCACACATCCCGGGCCGCCGCCCCAAGGATCTCCGATCTGATCACAGAGTCCGAAGTTCGGGCTTGAAACTGTAAAAGGAATTAGTCCGTGCTCCCCGGCATATTGATTTGCTTCTGCAATTCTCTGATGCGTCCAGTTGGAACCGCCAAACGCACCGATTCTGCCTGCTTTATGATATTCATTCAAGATTTCAACCATCGGCCCTGGCTCAACCTTCGGGTCATCTCTGTGCATCAGATAAATATCTATATAATCTGTGCCCAATCGTTCAAAAGACTGTTCAATATCATGTTTCAGATCTTCCGGAGTCACTCGGTCTCTCCCATCATATGGATGGCATCCTTTGGAAATGATTACGACTTTTTCTCTGTTTCCACGGTTTTTGAGCCAATGCCCCAGAGAGGCCTCACTCAATCCATAATTTTCAGCTGTATCAAAAGTCGTAATTCCCTGCGCATAAACCTCATCCAGCAGTTCATCTGCATCTTCTCCCTGAATCATCACCGGTATTGCGCAGCCAAAAATGATCTTCGATAATGGTTTTTCAACATTTTTTATTTTCTGATATTTCACTTCAGATTTCCTGCCTTTTGTTCTTATTTCTGATACAGTTTAATATCCACATGATAGTCAACTGCTTCTCCTGGCTTCAGGAATTTCAGCATTCCGGTTTTTCTCATGACATCTCTTCCGTCCGGATAACAGTTGCCGCATTCCAGACCAAGCACATAATCACGAACCCCCATCATCTTCCATTCTACAAATCCATCCAGTTTAGAAGCGTCAAAACTGATTTCCAGTCCAACATTTAATTTGGGCTGATAGATGCCTGCTTTGCCATCAGCACCTTCGAATTTGTGATAATAGCATCTTTCCTGATAATCACCCTGCGGTTTTTCCATATGCATCCAGTTGGCAATGTCTTCCTGAGCATGATCATCACGTGCCCTGACTTCCACCGATGGAATCGTTACTTCGCTGTCTTCATCCAGAAGCGGATAGCCCATGTTCATATGATACAGGATCTCCATTGGCTCTGTCTTGCTTCCTGTATTTTCAATATGATCATCAATAGAAAATGTATTTTCTTCTTTGGAAATCGTTACTGTTCTTTTGAGAACAAGCTTTCTTCCAAAGATCACTTCGTCTTTTGTCACTGAATGAATGCAGATTTCTTTTTCATTCTCGTCCCAGTAACTGTGTGCACATGGCTGATTTGCAATGGAACCATGAAGTGGAAGTTCTTCTCCATCATCTGTACATGGTGTTCCAACAGCCTGAAGACCACAGGTAGTTAAAAAACCTGCTGTAAATGACTGCAGCCAGTTTGAACCTGTTTTATCATAATATGCAGGAGCTACATAACCACATGGGGAAAAATAACTCATGTTAATGCCTTTATAACGAAGTCTTGTAATATCACCATTTCTGTCCGGGGAAAGTGTCAGCTCAAGGCCTTTTCCGTTCGTTGCCTCATAAAGGCGCATCCCGTCTCCCTTGCCTCCAACCAGGCGATGTTCCTCAACTCCACTGATCTGTGTTTCATGTCCAATATAAGGATTCATTGTAATCTCCTTTCCAGATAACACTTTATCATCACAGAAGCCGCCCGTTTACACGAGCGGTCTTACTGCCTGATATACTTTCGCATATCTTTCAAAGATATGCATGTATTTTTCATGCATTTCCTTTCTTGGAAGGTATTCCACGGTTTCTTCTACCATATGTTCAGCCGCATCATTCAAGTCTTTGAAGACTCCTGTGGCAATACCTGTCAGCATAGCACTGCCAACTGTACCTGCATCAACTGTTTTGAGTGCTGTAATCGGTACATTCAGCATGTCTGCTTTCATCTGCATCCATTCTCCTGACCTTGCACCGCCACCGGTTGCATTGAGCTTTTTGAATTTACATCCAGATTTCTTCAATGCGCTGGTGTTCACCAGCATTTCATAAACAACACCTTCCATGCAGCCTCGATAAATATCTGCTACAGTCGTGTCTGTGGTAAGTCCAAGAATTGCTCCTTTGGATCCTGTGTCCATATAAGGTGTTGCCGCTCCGGCAAAATGAGGAAGAATCAACAGATTGCTTGGATTTTCTTCACCGCGCTCTGTTGCATATTTCTTTTCGAGATATTCATTCACTGAAAGGTCTCTGTCTGCTGCTGCTCTTTTTTCATCTTTTGCAAGATTATCCACACACCACTGGATCAGTGCCCCGCCGGTATAGGAAAAAGCATAAGCAACATATTTTCCGGGGATCACATATGGTACAATGGAAAAATATCCATCGTACATTGCATCTATATCCGGAATCGAATCATAAATTGGAGTTACACATTCAACAGTTCCTGCGCCGTCTACTGCAACAGAAGAATCAAATGCACCGGCTCCAATTGCCGCAGATACCTGATCATGACTGATCGATACAATATGTGTGGACGGTGCCAGGCCAGTTTTCTCTGCTGCCTCTGCTGTGATCACTCCGGCATCTGTACCTGTCGGTACTGTCTTTGACATTTTATTCACATCAATGCCGGCTACTTCAAAAATTTCCTTACTCCAGTCAAGTTTCTTAATATCAAATGCCATAGTCCTGGTAGCCAGAGAATAATCAATCTGGCGTTTTCCAGTCAGATGATATACTACATAATCTTCCATCAGGAATATGTATGCAGCTGCATCGTAAATCTCAGGCCTGTTTTTTTTGATCCACATCATTTTAGAAATACTGTACATCTGATGTGCTCGCAGACCGGTGATTCCGGCAAGTTCACGCGCACCGAATTTTTCTGTCAAAGCTTTGCATTCTTCTTCTCCACGTGGATCTGTATAAAGCATGGCTGTATGAAGTGGTTTACCATTTTCATCTGTCATAACAAAAGTTTCTCCGAAACTGGTCACACCGATTCCGGCAATGTCCGGATATTCTTTTGCCATTTCTGCGACTACTGCATAAACCCCATCCATGATCGTAGATACATCTACTTCATGTCCGCTGACACTTCTGCGGACCGGATAATCTTTGTATGCTTTATTCAGATACCTGCCCTGTTCATCAAACACCGTACATTTACAACCGGTCGTTCCTATATCCAATCCTGCAATTTTCATATCATTCGCTCCTAGTCAATATCTACCCATTCATATCCCAGATATGTAGTAAATGCTTCTTTTAAGATGTCTTTCATATGTCCGACACCTACACATGTATGATGTTTAAATCCACCTCTTGCAAGACGGATCATCTTGTCTTCCATATTCGGGATCTGGCATACACCGGCGCATCCAAAGTATGCATCCTCGATCGGATCATCGGTAAATTCTGCTTCAGATGCATAGATTTTGATCTTACCGTCTACTGTCAGGCAGTTAGAAATTGTTGTCTTGAATGGACGAATTCTTCCTTCGTTGGTTCCCCAGCCACTTCCCGGATCACCTTTGTCAAACATCTTGTGGGATGTAACGGTTCCTTTCTTTGTCATCAGACTCTGTGCACAGGATCCACAGTGGAAAAGAATCAGTTTATCTTCTGCATCGCCGTAGTTGTTGTTCCAGTCAAGTACTGCTGTCGGCTGTTCGCTTGCCAGCTGCATTGCACGCATGGAGATTGCAGATGTCAGATCGATCTCGCAGGATGTTGCGATTCCACGGTCATTCAGTTCAGAAAGGAGTACGCATGGACATACGCGAAGGATTGTTTCCATTTCATTCCAGCAACGGATTGCAAGTGCATCCAGATGGTACTCTTCAACATATTCATCAATAACAACGGAGATCTTGGAAAGCATGATCTTCTTGTCTTCCGGTACATTTGAGAAATCTGTGTAATTTTCCAGGCGTTCCTTCTTTGCCAGTACGACCGGATCGTTATCCTCTTTTGCATTTACTTTGAAGAATACTTCAGAAAGGTCAAATGCTTCTACCGTAATACCATTTTTCTGTAAACCAATCTCATCAAAACGTGTAGTCTTGAATGCTGTAGTTCTTGCTCCGATGCATCCGATCGTAAAGCGTTTCATACCGTTAACAACTCGGCAGATAGCAGCAAAATCTCTTAAGTTCTCCTGGAATTTCTCAGAAAGCGGATGAACTACATGTGGTTTTAATACTGTAAATGGAACCTGATACTGAGTAAATACATCTGTTACAGAGAATTTACCGCAGAATGCATCACGTCTGTGAGCAAAATCCATTTTACCGATTTCATCCGGATATGCCTGCATCAGAATCGGAACGCCTGCATCCTGAAGTGCTGTGATCGCACCATTCTCATCTGCAAAGATTGGCATAGAGAAGATAACGCCGTCATACTGTCCTTCGTGCTCTTTGAGCCATTTTGCATAGAGAAGGCCTTCGTCTCTTGTCTCGATTCCGCCGTATCTTGTCAGGTCTGCATCCATTGCGATATAATCATATCCTGCGTCCGTTACAGCTTTGATCATATCCTCTCTTGCTCCGTAGATCAGTTCGCCTGGCATAAATCCTCTGTTACAAAATGCCAATGCAAATGTCATTTTTTTACTCATATCTATATCCTCCTTGTTTCTTCTTGAGTGTTTTTTTCATTTTCTGTGTTTATTTTAGTGGATTTTCTTTTTCTTTTATATAGACTTTTGTTCTACTTACTTTGATTTTGTTCGCATTTATGATATGATTTCCATATGATTTCGAATTAGATATGAACATAGAAAGGATTTTCTGAAAATGATATCCAGCTTTGATATTGCCAAATTGCATTCTTTGTTAAAAGACTTTTATCAGCTCACAAAAATCCGCATCACTGTTTTTGATGACTCTTTTCGTGAACTGACTTCTTATCCGGATGAGATCGCAGATTTCTGTAAGCTGATCCGCCAGACACCCGGCTGTGCCATGAAATGTCATCTGTGTGACCGCCATGCCTGTGATATTGCTTCGCGTCGTACTTCTTCTTATACTTATCACTGTCATGCCGGGCTTACAGAGAGTATCATCCCGATCCGTATGGGAAACATTGTGATCGGTTATCTTCTGTTCGGACATGTTTTTTCGTATACAAGTTATGACGAGGGTTGGAAAGTGATCCGTGAGAGATGTGCAGATTATGGAATTTCTTTTGATGAGCTTGAGAAATGCTGCCGAAAGCTTCCAAATCTTTCGGAAGAATATATTGATTCCGCTTCGCATATTATGAAAGCGGTCGCATCTTATCTTTGTATGGACCGTATGGTTTCGATGCATCAGCAGGAACTTCCAGTACAGATTGATGAATATATTCAGTCACACTACACTGAAAGAATCGACGCGGTGTCGATTGCACAGCATTTTCACATTGGAAAAACGAAGATTTATGAAATCGCCCGGCAGAATTATGGAATGGGCATCGCGGAATATATCCGGAAACTGCGGATTGACCTGGCAAGACAGCTTCTGGCGGAGCAGACGGATCTGTCACTTGCTGAGATTGCCTATAAGTGTGGTTTCAGTGATTATAATTATTTTATCACGGTATTTAAGAAGCTGGTCGGAGTTCCACCGATCGCGTACCGGCAACAGATCGTGAAGGCAGAGTAAGGGGAGAGCGGCCTTCGCAACTGCGAGCGCCCTCCCCTCGCAAAGTTTTTCAATTGTCAAAATGATTGACGGGTCTAAGGGCAGTTCCCTTACTTAACAATAAATCCCTCTTCATCCCACAGATCATGCCAATCCTTTGCACCTTCCCACAGGAATACCTGGCCTTTAACCAGACGGTTTCCTCTTTCCAGTGTTCCAATCTTGGCCATTTCTTCTTCTGTCAACGGATCTTCTGTCACACACTTCAGATTACTTACATAATTATGTACAGAGAATGGAATAGAAATCTCACCTCTCTGATGAGCCCATTTCAGAGCGATCAGTGCAGGATGAACACCGTGTGCTTTGGCAATTTCCTGCATTTCCGGTGTCTGCATATCCGCAACATCTTCCGGACAGATATCTCTTTCCGGTCTTCTCGGTGAACCGAGTGGCATATAGCCTACCGGCTGGATATTATGAGCAACAAGATAATCATACTGTTCCTGCTGCTGGAAGCATGGATGAAGTTCCAGTTCACAGGCTGCCGGTTTGATTTTCATTAAAGGAAGAACCGCTTCCAGTTTCGGGATGGTCATATTGGAAATACCAATATAACGGATTTTTCCTTTTTCTACCAGTTCTTCACACTGACGATATGTATCCATGAATTCTTCTACGCTGAATGGTCTGGAATCTGGATTTCTGGAATCTACATCACAGAATGGTGCATGATAGTTCGGGAATGGCCAGTGAATGAAATACAGATCTACATAATCGCACTGAAGATCCTGAATACTCTTTGTGCAGGCTTCTTCAACCTTTCTGTGCATGTCATTCCATACTTTTGTCATGATAAAAAGATCTTTTCTTTCTACAACACCTTCATCAAAAGCTGTTTTGAAAACCTCACCTATCTGATGTTCATTTCCGTAGCATGCTGCACAGTCAAACATACGATATCCGCTGCGGATTGCACCTGCAACTGCTGCAGAAACATCTTCAGCGCTTACTCTGTCAGAACCAAAGGTTCCCATACCCATACATGGAACTTTTTCTCCTGACGGAAGTGTTACCTTCGGCACGATTGCCGGATCAATAAATTCTGCCATTTTTGTTTCCTCCTAAATTGTATTATATAATTTTTGTATAACAATCTGTGGAAGCAGTTTTTCCATATCTTCCATTACAAAAAATCCCGTTTCTTCACGCATTGCCGCAGCGGCTGAGATTGCACTTGCTCTTCTTAAAGTTTCTTCCAGAGAAAGGCCCTCGCTTAATCCAAGTGCAAAACCTGCGATCATGGAATCACCGCATCCCACTGTATTTACGGCATCAATTTTCGGAACGATTGCACGGAAGATGCCTTCTTCACCAACAGCCAGAGAACCATCTGCACCAAGGGAAACTGCTACGATCTCCACTCCGTTTGCATGGATTGTCTTAGCTGCATCAATGATATCCTGAATGTCATCACAGTGTTTGCCTGTCAGCATACGGATCTCATCAATGTTTGGTTTAATCAGTGTCGGACATGCTTCGATTCCCATTTCAAGAAGTTTGCCACTGGTATCAAGGATCACCGGTTTGCCAGCTTCTTTTACGATTTTGACCAGTCTCTGATATGCAGTTCCATCAAGCCCCTTCGGTACACTTCCGGACATGGAAACAACATCTGCATCCTTAACCAGCTCTGTAAATTTTTTTTCAAATCCCCGGAAATCTTCTTCAGTCAACGTAAATCCCGGTTCCAGAAATTCTGTCTGTACATGATTCACTTCATCCCAGATATTGATGCAGGATCTGCTTTCCGCATCTACATGATAAAACTCACCTTTGATTCCAAACGGTTTCAGAGCATCTTCAATATAGTTTCCTGCGTGGCCACCTACAAATCCGGTTGCTACGACTTCCGCACCATAAATAGATGCCGGCTTGGATACATTGAGACCTTTGCCTCCGGGAACGTAAGAACATTCCCGGACACGGTTTACTTCACCTGCTTTAAAATCATCAACTACATATCGTTTATCGATTGCAGCATTTAATGTTACTGTCAGTATCATTTTATTCTTCCTCGTTTGATAACAGGATCTTACCTTTTACAAGTCCTGGTGTCTTAAATAACTGGAATGCTTCCTGTGCCTGGCTCATCGGGATTTTCTTATAAATGAAGCCCGGATCAAATTTCAGCTGACCTGTTGCAAAGTAATGTGCTGTCAGATCCCATTCACGTCCCGGGAATGGTGCACTGTAAGACATCCACGAACCTGTCAGTTTGAACTCTTTACGGTTCATATTTTCCCACTGTTTTGGTGTAAAGGTCAGATTCTCATGCGGTGTTCCGATAAAGCATACATGAGCTTTGTTTGCAGCCAGTTCAAATGCCATATGCATGGTCGGAACCTGTCCGGCTGTCTCAAATACGAAACCATATCCTTTTCCGCCTGTGATATCCATGGCTTTTTCCACATATCCTTCTTCTTTTGTATTGATGACTTCATCTGCACCAAGACGTTTTGCAAGTGCAAGACGTTCATCACTGATATCGAATACAACAACTTTTTTGGAACCGAAGATCTTTGTCCACTGCATAGTGAACATTCCGACTGTACCACCACCAAGGATTGCAACATATTCGCCACCATGATAATCATTCTGGAATACACCGTGGATTGCTACTGTTGCAGGTTCAAACATAGCGCCTTGTTCATACGGAACTGTCTTGTCAAAGGGTACTGCATTCTGCTCCGGAACTACTACATAGTCAGCGTTGCTTCCCTGCTGTCTGGAACCAATAAAGCTGTAATGTTTGCAAAGAGAGAAGTTACCCTTCTGACAGTCATCACATTTCATGCATGGAAGAAGCGGTGCGCCTGATACACGATCCCCAACTTTAACTTTGGTTACGCCTTCGCCAACTTCTACCACATCACCGGAAAATTCATGTCCCAGAACAATTGGATAAAAATGAACTCCGTGATTGAGAACACGAGGAATGTCAGAACCACAGATACCAGAGTATCTGACTTTGATTTTTACAGTTCCTTTGGTTACTTTTGGTTCTTCGACTTCCTGATACTGTACGTCTTCATTTGCAACTACTACTGCTGCTTTCATAATATATATTTTCTCCTTTCATAAAGGAGGGAAACGCCCTCCCAGCTTTTATTTCGCGGTCATCATATGGGCCAGGGACTTATAGAGTTCAAGATAAGTCTGATAAGTCTTATCATAAACTGCTTTGTTCTCCGGACTCGGTTCATGACGGCGGGTTTCTTTGACAGTAAGTGAAACTGCCTCATCATAATCCTTATAGAATCCAACTCCTACGCCTGCAAGGATTGCTGCTCCAAGTGTCGTAGCCGTATCAGATGCCGGAACAACGATCGGTTTACCTGTGATATCGGATTTAATCTGTGTCCAGAGTAAAGAATTCGCAGATCCACCCATGGCTCTCAGAACTTCTGCGTCCGCTCCGGCTTCCTCTGCAACTTCCAGGTTATGTCTCAGGGAAAGAGCCACTCCTTCCATACAGGCACGCACCATATGTCCCTTGGTCTTGGCAAAATCCAGGCCGTAGAAAACACCTTTTGCATACGGATTCCAGATTGGTGAGCGCTCTCCGGACATATATGGAAGAAATACCATTCCATCACATCCCGGGGCTACTTTTTCTGCAATTTCATTAAGCTGATCCAGTGATGAAGCTCCTGTCTGTTCTTTCATCATACGCTCATAGTCTGCAAATTCATGTTCAAACCAGCGCATGACTCCACCGCCTCCGGTAGTTCCTCCCTGAAGGAGCCACTTGCCCGGAACAACATGATAACTGAGGATCAACCTTGGATCAGCTTTGTACTCATCTGTACAAATGCTCATTCCCCCGGCCTGTCCTCCCTGTTCCTGTGTTTCTCCTGTATGGATCACACCAGCTCCAAGCGTTCCGCATGCAGCATCAAGTCCACCGGCAACAACCGGTGTTCCCTCGGCAAGTCCACACTCTGCTGCTGCCTTCGCGGTGACAGTGCCTACCACATGATCACAGTCACATATTTCCGGAAGGAATCCCATCGGAATTCCAAGCTGTTCACACATCTCTTCATCCCAGCATCCTTTTTTCATATCAAAGCAATGCAGTCCATATCCCTGAGAAACATCCTGCGTAATCGCATCTGTCAGTTTAAATGCAATGTAGCTGTTCGACTGAAGGATCTTGTATATTTTTTTATAAACCTCCGGCTGATTTTCCCTGTACCAGATGATCTTTGCTGTAGAATAAGATGGCTGAAGGGAATTTCCTGATATCTTAAAAATCTCATCAGCTCCAATCTCCTGATTCAGTCTGTCACAAATAGACTGTGCTCTGGTGTCCATCCAGATCGGAGTATTGGTAAGGACTTTTCCTTCCTGATCTATTGCGATTGCCGACCAGCTCTGTCCGTCAATTCCCACTCCGGCGATTTCTTCTGGTGCGATTCCGGCTTTCTGTATCGTTTCCTCTGTTGCCTGGCAGACTGCGCTCCACCATTCTTCAGGATTCTGCTCCGCCCATCCCTCATGCGGATAATATACCGGATAAGCACCATTTGCAGCTGCAAGGACTCTGCCTTCTCTGTCAAATACAGCAACCTTACAGGCACTTGTTCCGATGTCAATTCCAAGTAAATATGATTTTTTCATTTTGCTGCTCCCATTTTCCGAAATATCCGGATTTTCTTCTCTTCAGCTGACACTCCGATCTGTTCTCTCTGTATCATTTTAAAGTATTTACAGACTTGCCTTCTATGATTTCTGTCTGCAGTTTTTCTGTAAAAAACTCTTCTGATTCTTTTTTGCCATTTTCCAGATGTTCCAGCATGATTCTTGCCACTTCTCTGGCAATTCCATCCGTTGGCTGTGATACAATCGTCAACTTTGGGTTACATGCTCTCGCAAACTGCAGATTGTCAAAACCAATCACAGAAAGCTGTTCCGGTATCTGTATTCCAAGTTCATTTACTCCGATCATGGCCCCCATTGTCATTTCGTAGTTGGTCACAAACACCGCTGTCATATCCGGATTTTTCTGCACCAGTTCCTCCAGACTCTGTACACCGCCCTGAATCGTATAATCTCCATGACAGATCAGGGATTCTCTGACCGGAATTCCGGCCTTTTCCAATGCTCTGTAATATCCGGCCATACGTTCCTGTGCAGTAAAAATCCCCTTCGGTCCACCGATGATCCCGATATAGCGATGACCTCTTTCTATAAACTGTCGTACTGCATCCTCCGCAGCTTTTTTATTGTCCACCAACACACTGTCACAGGAGATTCCCTGTATCTTACGGTCAATCAGAACGATTGGTTTTCCTGTCTTCTGAAATTTCTTCAGATGATTTCCTTCTTCATCGACCGGCATATTAATAACTCCGTCAACCCGCCTGCGGATCAGGAACTCTATTGCCTCCCGTTCCAGTTTCTTATCGGTTCGACAGTCACAGACGATCGTGGCATAGCCATGACTTCGAAGGATATCTTCCATACCCGTTATGATTTCAGCGCAGAATGTATTATTCAGCTCCGGAATCACTACACCTATTGTTTTGGTCGCATTCGTCTTCAGCCCTCTGGCAACTTCATTGACTTCATAATGGAGTTCCTCAATGGCTTCTTCAATCTTTATTCTGTTTTTCTCTCGGACATTACCGCCATTAAAATAAGAAGAAATCGTAGCCAGACCAAGACCAGTCCGTCTGGCGATGTCTTTCATTGTTGCCGCCATTATGTCTCACTGCCTTCTGTTTCCACTGATATTTCTGTGTACTGAATCATGGTTCTCGTACTTTTGTTTTTATTCTGCTTTTCCGTCACATCCGCAGACTTTCATTCTTGCCATAACCAGTTCCTTCACTGCTGCAATAGCTGTCTTGCCATATGCTTTCGGATCAATGGTATCCGGTTTTTCTGCAAGAAGTTCTTTCACTGCCTTAGAATATGCTGCACGAAGTTCTGTAGCAAAGTTTACTTTGCAGATACCACGTTTTACACAATCCATAACATCTTCATCACTGAGTCCGGATGCGCCATGGAGAACCAGCGGAATGTCTACAACTTCACGAATCTCACTGAGACGTTCTTTGTCGAGAACCGGTGTTCCCACATAGAAACCATGTGCAGTTCCGATTGCAACTGCAAGAGATGTAACTCCTGTACGCTCTACGAATTCTTTTGCTTCCTGTGGATCTGTGTTGGTGTCTGCCTCTGCTTCCAGATCATCTTCTTTGCCGCCGACCTTACCAAGTTCTGCTTCGCATGGAATATCAAGTGCTTTTGCTACATCTGCCACACGTTTGGTCTCTGCGATGTTTGCTTCAAAATCCAGTTTGGATCCATCGATCATAACAGAAGTATATCCTGCATGTATTGCCTGCATAGCAAGCTCAAAACTGCTGCCATGATCCAGATGAAGGCATACCGGAACAGATGCTTTCTTTGCTTCTGCTGCAACGATTGCCGCATAGGTATCTACGGTACCGTATTTAACTGTAGATGGTGTAGTCTGAATCATAACTGGTGCTTTGAGTTCTTCTGCTGCCTGAATGATTGCTTTGACCATCTCCATGTTCTCTGCGTTAAATGCACCTACTGCATAACCGCCTTTCTGAGCTTTGGACAGCATTTCTTTTGACGTAACAAGTGGCATAATGATTTTCCTCCTCATAATATATGTATGATTTTTGTTCTTACTGTTTCTGTACTGCCGGATAACATTTGCAAAACCGAAACGTTTCCGTTTGAGCCAATCATACCTCTGTTCTCTGGTTCTGTCAACCATAAAATATTCACTTTTCACTTTCTTCAAAACAGTGTAAAATATTCATCTTTTATCGGAAAATATTCTCTTGCAAAGTATCATAAATGCAGGTACATTTTTAATATAAAGGCTGTCTCTGAGCGAGATATGCCATAATTCAGTAAAATTTTGAATGGAGGCATAAAGATATGTTAAAAGGAATTCCTGAAATCTTATCACCAGAATTATTAAAGGTATTATGTGAAATGGGACACAGCGACCGTCTTGTTATTGCAGACGGTAACTTCCCGGTTGAATCTATGGGCAAAAATGCGATTACCATCCGCTGCGACGGACATGGTGTTCCGGAAATTCTGGAAGCGATCCTGAAAGTTTTCCCACTGGATACTTATGTAGAACATCCGGTTAACCTGATGGAAGTAATGCCTGGTGACGATGTAGAAACCCCAATCTGGGATACATACAAAGAAATCATCCGTAAATATGATGACAGAGGAGATGCTGTAGTAGGAAACATCGAACGTTTTGCATTCTATGATGAAGCCAAAACAGCTTACTGCATCATTTCTACAAGTGAAAAAGCTCTGTATGCAAATGTTATGCTGCAGAAAGGTGTTGTTATCAACAAATAATCATCGGCCATCTTTTTTCCTAATCTGCCCTGGAGATTTTCGAATCTTCAGGGTATTTTTATGTCAACTTTCTGTTTTCATCCGGTTGCTTTTATTCTCATATGTGTTATGATAAAAAAAATCTGTTTTCAAGTGCAGCTATAAACGTTTTTAAAATCGGAGGTTATTATGCATTACCATAAATCACCTAAAAACAGACGAGTCCTTGCACTGCTTCTTACTGGCTCGCTCCTTTTCGGAGGAATTCCCGTTTATGCCGGCGAGTACAGCAATGTTGAATTATCAGCCGAAGACGATGGTTCTGATCTGACAGTTGATTCTGATTCAGCAGCTGATATGGCTGCTTCAGATGACACAGTGGCTTCAGAGGATACGAATCTGTCCATTGATGCAACAGATTCCGATGTATCTACAGACGAGGAAGGTTCCTCTATTGCGGCAGCCAATTCTGATAAAGAAAATGAATCTGACGATTTTAGCAGTGATGACAGCCAGGAAGTTTTCTCAGACGGGACAGCTACTGACATTGACAGCGAACTGGATTATGTTCTCGGGCGTCCAATGACAGATGAAGAACGTGAAGCCCAGCTCGCCATGATCCCGGAACTTACCGATATGCCTGTAACGGATGAAGTCACCAGTGATCTGGATATTGTACCCTATGCACTTTATCCAGAAGAATACAACTCGGCAAAAGAAGGGCTTGTCACACCCGTAAAAAATCAGAGTTCGACCAGCCTCTGCTGGGATTTCAGTCTTACCTCAAATATTGAGACCTCTCTTCTTTCAAGAGGACTCGGATATTATGATCTCTCAGAAGAGCATCTTGCTTATTTCTGGGCCAATCGCGTAAATGATCCTCTTGTTAATACTCCCAACGACAAGATCACAAGAACCAATGCTGATTATCACGGAACCGGAAATGGTCAGGTGGCTTCCTTCTTCTTAAGCACCTGGTCCGGTATGACCACCGAAGAAAAGGTACCTTTCTCTTCCACAACCAAAACCTGGCCGGAAGATCTTGCATACGACAGTGCTGCATATATGGAGGATGCTGTCTTTTCGGAATACGATGAAGACCGTGTAAAACTGCTTTTAAGCGAATATAAATCTGTATCGGCGATGATGTACTGGAATCTTCAGAATTATACTGTCAATACCGCAGCCTATTACCAGGCTGTTCCTAAACTTTCCTCTAATGGTAAACAGATGGTCAATCATGCTGTGACAATTGTGGGATGGGATGACAACTATAAGAAAGAAAACTTTATAGATGGTCCCAAGCCGAGCAGAAACGGTGCATGGATTGTCAAAAACAGCTATGGCACAGGCTTCGGTGACAAAGGCTATTTCTATATGGCCTATGACAATGCAACCTTTTCCAACCTGGTCTGCAATACTGCATCAACTTCAGAAGAATATAATAATAATTATTTTTATGATGGTGCTTCCGCAGGAACCGTTGTCTTTCCAGGTATTTCCAATGGATACTATGCTTCCAATATTTTTAAGGCAACCGCCGGAAAAGGAAAAGATGAAGAGCTCGGTGAGATCGTTACTGCAGTTCCACAGGATAATACTGATTTTCAGATTCAGATTTATACCGATCTGACGAATCCTTCTGATCCGACAAGCGGCACTCCTGCTTATGCCACACCAATGGAATATACGCAGGCCTTTGCCGGAATCCAGACCATTCGGCTTGAGAAGCCGGTGAAGATTCCACCGGGAACTCTCTACTCTGTTGTTCTTCAAATTCCGAACGGTTCTCAGAGATATTATCTGGAAAAAACAAGCAGCAGCAGTTCCTGGTTTACAACAGTTGCCGGTATTGATGCAAATCAAAGTTTTTATTCCGCAGATGGAAAAAGATGGACAGATGCAGCCAAATCCGAGTATTGTTTCTCCATTAAGGCACATACCAGAACCCTGAGTACTTCGACAGTCGTAACTCCTGATCCTGACCCGGATGAAACACCGATTGTTTCTCCGGCAGTGACACCGGCAGTTAGTCCAGAAATAACTCCGGAAATTGAAATTCCAGATGACACACCGGATACACCGGAACCGACTCCTACCATGACACCAACACCGACTCCTGTAAGTCATCGGATTAATTACAATAAAAACAGCAGTCTTGGGGTCGGAAATATGCCTTCTGCATCTTCCGCACAGGAAAAACAGACTATTACAGTTGGAAATGCACCATATTGTAAAACCAGATTTTTTGCCGGATGGAATACCCGCTCCGATGGACGGGGAAAGAGCTACAGTCCGGGGCAGAAAATACAATTAAACCAGAATCTCACACTTTATGCCCAGTGGAATTTCACCTATGTTTCATCTGCAAGGCTGATTTACCGGGTTGTCGGAAAACAGGCAGTTACCTGCTATGGAACAACAAACAAAAGGATCACCAGGGCCAGCATTCCTTCAATAATCCGTTACAAAGGAATCACCTATCGCGTCACCTCAGTCTGGGCTAATGCCTTCAAAAACAAATCACGGCTCACCACTGTTTCCATCGGAAACAACGTCTCCGTGATCGGCAAGAATGCTTTCTATAAGTGCAAGAAGCTCAAAAAGGTTACCATCGGAACCGGCCTGACACAGATAAACTCCGGAGCTTTCCGCGGAGTCAAAAAGGGATGCACGATCACGATCAAAAGCTTAAAGCTTAAGAAGGTTTCCTCCAAGATCGACCAGTCCACCAGCAAGATGACCGTATGCGTTCCACGAAAGAAATACAAGGCATACAAAAAAATACTCTGGAAGAAATCCCGGACGGTAAAAATTAAAAAGTTTTAAATAGCAAAAAGGAACAGGGAAGATGAAATTTCATCTTCCCTGTTCTTTTTTGCTGTTTTCTTATTTCAGTGTAATCAGAAACTGATAGGTCGTATCCTTCTGAAGTTTCAGAATATCCTCCGTGCAAATGATCTCTCCGTTCTCCGATTTATACCATATATTATTTATTGTCCTGTCACTGTTCAGTGCATAACTGCCGCTGACACTCGGAGTTGACTGAACGATGAGCCATTTCTTTTTACCCTGCAGAATCAGGGTTGTCATCGCCTCTGTACTGATCTCATCTGGTGCAGCCCTTCCCAGAATGATCTCCTGCGTATCTTCAAATTCTTTTCCTGTTGAGACTTCCTTCACAACAGCATGACAGATTTTGTGAATGTTTTGCTCCTCATCCTTCGAATCTTCATAGCTAACCGTCAGACTGTAATTCGAATCTTCTCCATCCAACAACTTTTCTGATCCGTCCGAATACACCAGAGTCACAGAATATGCTGAAAGTTTATCTACATAATCAGAAAAAACGGCCGGAACTTTCTCCAAATCCTGATCCAAATTTAATTTTACCGAGCTAAGCGCTGCTTCATCTCATATTCACTTCTATTCATCAATGCGTCATTCTCATTGATTTTTCTCAATTTCATGTATATTTTCATCTTTTCAGGCTCTTCATGTATTTCTTCTGTGCTTTGTCAAGAACTCTTTTGCACAGAAAAAGACAGGGGATATCTTTCCAGAATATTCCCTGTCCTTCGCCTTGCGTTCATTTTAATCTTCTTATTATTTTATTTCTTCTTATTATGATAGACCAGCAATCCAATCACTGCAAGTACTGCAATTCCGATAATCCATGTGAACGGATTCTGATACCATTTTGTTTTTGCAGCTTTTACATTCTGCCCGGATGCCTCGCGGCTGTCCTTTGTGTCAGTGTTTTCTGCTTCAGGCTCTTTGGAGTCTTTTTCTGTATTTTCAGCTTCATCTGCTTCTTCTGTAATTGTCGGTGTTGGTGTCTCGGTCGCTTCTGCGGCCTCAGTTGGTACTGGTGTCTCAGTTGCCTTTGCAGTCTCTGTCGGGGCTGGTGTCTCAGTCGCTTCTGCAGTCTCTGTCGGGGCTGGTGTCTCGGTCGCTTTAGCTACTTCGGTTGGTGTTACACTCACTTCTGCCACCGCATCCACACTCTCCTCTACAGTATCCAGATGTTCTGCTTTCCATTCTTCTGTTTTCTCCAGATCTACCCAGCCTTCTGTTCCGTCAACTGTGGTCACGCCCCAGTGGCTTCCATCCACCATTTCGGCATCCTGTGTGATATGAAGAGTCTCGCCATTTTCAATATCGCGCACTCCCGGAACCTCGCCATATTTTGTTCCAGGTCCCTGATAAAGCTTCTGGGAACCTCCTTCTGCATCTGCCTTTACATCATAATCAGCATTGTAATTCACATGATCCTTACCTGCGATATAAAGTTCAGAATCAATTGCTTCTTTTCTGGAATCTGCCGGACGGCATTCATCAAGCGGAGCATATCCATACATGCCATGATATTCCGTGTATCCCCAGGTACGGTTATTCTCGGTATCCTCAACTTCGCCCTCTATATGAAGTGCTGTTCCATTCGGGATCTGCTCATCATTCAGCTTCGTAGCTTCCAGATCCGGCTGTGAATAGATATCGATTCCTCCTGCCTTTGATTCTACGATCATATAATAGTCTGTCGGATAATCCGGTTCTGTCTTACCTGTCTGTACATCTGCCATGACGTTCACACTCATCAGAAGTCCAAGTGCTATGACAAGCAGGCTCTTTGCCAATTTTTTCATTTTATGTTATCCCCTTCACTCCCGTGTATTCCATTAATTCTTAACATATCATATCACAGACACAGCATAATGATAATCCTTTTTTGTCATAAAAAAATGTAAAAATCAACAAAAAGCGGAAGTTTTTCGACATAATTTACGGAAAGTACAAAGACCCCGGAGTTATCTCCGAGGTCTTTGCTTATATCATGGCACTTTTGAGAAAAGCCAGTTTAATTATTTGTACAGAGGTCCGTAATTCTTGCAAGCGCGGAAATCTGCACCTTCTTTGTCCATTCCGAATGCATTCCATGCTGCCGGACGATAGATATCTTTTTCCGGAACGTTGTGCATGGATACCGGGATACGAAGCATAGAGCACATTGTGATCAGGTCAGCTCCGA
>OGCO01002150.1_pt1 | contig 26910 bp, 20 predicted proteins | sample 1570171 | NCBI WGS metagenome assembly OGCO01 (sample SAMEA4370583, study PRJEB24528) | human gut metagenome
TTCATCTGACGAAAAATTTGACGACGCATCTGTCGCACAATCTTTGTGCGGTATTTCCTAAACAAAAAAGCGGCTTACTTTTTCAGTAAGCCGCTTTTGTTTTTATTTTCTCCGGAGCACTGCCCCTGTGCCGCAGCAGCCCAGAAATGCTACCAGATCGGCAATGACAATGGTTGCCCCCACCGGCGTGGAAGCCAGTATCGAGATCAGCAGTCCCACTACAGCACAGACGACGGAGATCACCGCTGCACAGAAAATCACGCCGCGGAAACTCCGGAACAGCCGCATGGCGGACAGTGCCGGAAAAACGATCAGTGCGGAAGTCAGCAGAGAACCTACCAGATTCATGGCAAGGACAATGATGACTGCCGTGACTACTGCGATCAGCAGGTTGTACATGCCGGCACGGATCCCCGTGGCTGCGGCAAAGGTTTCGTCAAAGGTGACGGCGAAAATCTTGTGGTAGAACAACAGGAAAATCGCCATGACGACCACAGACATGCCCACGCAGAGCCAGACATCGCTTTTCGAAAGCGTCAGGATCAGCGTGGAGCCAAACAGCGTGCTGCACACGTCGCCGGAGATGTTGGCGGAGGAGGAGAACAAGTTCTGTATCAGATAGCCGATTGCCAACGCACTGACAGACAGCATGGCAATGGCAGCATCGCCTTTGATCTTGGCATTCTGGTTGGCACAGAGCAAGATCACTGCACAGACCACCGTGACCGGCATTACCAGCAGCATGTTGTTGCTGAGCCGCAGCACTGTGGCAATGGCAAGTGCCCCGAATGCCACGTGAGAAAGTCCGTCCCCGATGACGGAAAACCGTTTCAGCACCAGCGTAACTCCCAGCAGGGAGGAACACAGAGCGATCAGTACCCCTGCGATCAGGGCGTACCGGACAAATGAAAATGACAGATACCCTGTCAGCTGTTCCCAGATACTCATGCTTCTGTCCCTCCTGTGTATGCCTGTCCGATCTTGCTGTGGAGATAGTCCTCTTTGGTGCCGAAAAACAAAGGCGTTTTGCTGATGTGCAGCACGTGGGAGGCGTATTTTACAGCGGCTTCCATGTCGTGGGAAACCATGAGAATGGTGATGCCGTCTTTCCGGTTCAGCTGGGCGATCAGCTCATACAGCTCCAGCTGTGCCTTGGGATCCAGCCCCGTGACAGGCTCGTCCAGTACCAGCATTTTCTGAGTTGCCCCCAGAGCCCGTGCCAGAAGCACCCGCTGCTGCTGGCCGCCGGAGAGTTCCCGATAGCACCGCTTTGCCAGATGCGTGATGCCCAGCCGTTCCATGTTGTCCAGTGCCAGCTGTTTTTCCTGCTTGGTATAAAACGGGCGGAAGCCGCTGTGATTCAGGCAGCCGGAACGGACGATTTCCAGCACCGATGCGGGAAAGTCCCGCTGTACTGCCGTCTGCTGGGGCAGATAGCCGATCTCGTCCGGCTGTAATCCGTCGCCGGTGGTAATGGTTCCTGCCATAGGGGATTTCAGCCCCAGAATCGCTTTCATCAGCGTGCTTTTGCCGGAGCCGTTTTCCCCTACGATATAGAGGTAATCTCCCGCCTGCACGGAGAAGTTCAGGTGTTCGATGACCACATTGCCCTCATAGCCCAATGTGACATCTTTTCCAATGAGTTGTGCCATAGATTTTCACGCCCCCTCAAGAGTTCAGTGCCTGTTTCAGCACATCATAATTTTCCTGCATTTTTGACAGATAGGTAACGCCGGTATCGATCTCCTTTTGCGATACTGCCTGTAGAGATTGCAGCGTCAGAATTTTCCCGTCTGAGCCGGCATTTTCCAGAATGGTTTTCGCCAGTGAGGAATTGCTGCCCTCGGTGACCAGCACACAGGGCAGATGCAGAGACTCCACCTTTTCCGATAGGAATACAATGGTTTCAAAGCTTGCTTCTGTTTCTGCGGAGCAGCCCGGAAATGCGGCGTAATAAGTCAGTCCGTAATCTTCTGCCAGATACCGGAACGGAAAGCGGTCTGCCACCACAATGGTATCCCGTGCCGCCTGCGAAGTCATTTCGGTAAAGTCGCTGTCCAGCTCCTGTAATTTCTGGAGATAGTCGGTGCAGTTCTGGTTGTAGATGTCCTCATGTGCGGGATCTGCCTTGCACAACGCCTCTTTCATGGCAGTGCATGCCAGTGCAGCCCGCCGCAGGGACAGCCACACATGTTCGTCCAGTTCTGGCGGCTCCTCGTGGGAATCGCTTTCGTCATCGTGGTGGTCGTGTTCATGTTCGTGTTCATGTTCTGCCTGCATGCCCTCTGCCAGTACTTCCTCGTCAGCGTCAGCGGCTTCTGCCATGGAAACCAGCTGTGCGGTGCGGTTCTCGGTGGTGTCCAGCACGTCGTTGACCCATGTATCCGAAACGCCGCCTACGTAGCAGAACACATCTGCCCTGGCGATTATGGCAATGTCCCGTACAGAGGGCTGATAACTGTGCAGGTCTGTGCCGTTTTTCACCAGCAGTGTCAGGTCTACGTTGTCCACGCCCTGTGTCAGCTGTCTTGCCCAGTCGTATTCGGGAAAAATGGTGCAGACAACTTGCAGCCGGTCGTCTGTTTTCGGCAGCGTTCCGCCGCAGCCGTTCAAAAAAAAGCTCCACCCGAAGCAGAGCATCAGCAAAAAAGCCAGTTTTCGTTTCATATTCTCTCACTTCCGTCCGTTGGAATTGCAGTATTTGAAATTGAAAATGATTTTCATATTCGCATTATAACATAGGAACGAGGGTTTGTCAAGGGGATTTTCAGAGAAATTTGCAGGAACCTGCTGGAAACACTTGACGAAACGAGAGAAATGTAGTAAAATAAAAAAGATAGGGGAGTGCAGCCCGCGTTTTGTGCGACTGGCATTTCGCGGCGGCTTCCCACAGGATACGGAAAGGAGCAGATCACGATGCTGACAGAGAAGATGACTTATACGGTTTCTGCCGTTACCCCGAATACACAGGTGGGAGATATTGTATATGTAAAGGAACTGGATTCCGGAGCACATGCGATCGGAGAAGTAGATCGTATTTATGCCCATGGCGTACACATGGACTTGTATATGGCAAAGCGGGTGTCGGAAAATACCTTTGAGGTTTCACGCCGGCTGTATCCGGAATTTTTCAATATGCACATGGCAACTGCCAATGAAGCTGCGAACACACAGAACACGCAGAATATACAGAGCAGTGCACAGTGAACTTTGACAAGACAGATGGAACTGTACAGAGAAAAGCTGCCGGTGGGAAATGATTCCGCCGACAGCTTTTTTTGTATGTTTGCTGTGAAAAGTGTTATATTATAATAGTAGTGTTACACGGTGGCCTTTTGCCGCTTCCAGATGAGATGCAGCAGCCAGCCCAGGAAGAACGCCAGCACGTCGCCGAATGTGGAGATGATTCGCATGGTAACGGCGTAGAGCATAATGGTGTTGGTGTCCAGAAATGTGCTGCATGTGAGCACCATGACTGCTTCGCGGACACCGATGCCGCCCGGAGCACCGGGGGTGATGAAGCCAATGACCCACGAGAACAGGTAGGTTCCCAGAAACAGCCCCATCTGTGCCCGCGGAACGTCGAACATCAGGAACGCCGGCACGGCATACATGGCGGCGGAGAACAGGTATTGCAGCACGTAGAGCAGGAAAACGCCAACGACCCGCAGCAAAATTTTCCGGTTCAGCAGTTTGCGGTACTTTTCGAAATACCGCCGCAGCGGCTCCCGAAACTTCCAGCGGAGCAGGAAAAACGCCAGCACCAGTACGGCAACACCGATGCCCAGCACCAGCAGGAAATTCTTCTCATAGGTGCGGATCAGTCCCACCATGTCTTTTCCCATGAGCAGCAGGATCCACACCAGCGGAGCCACCAGCGAACACAGAATTTCCAGAACGGTGGCACAGGCAACGTCCACGTGGCTGATGTGCAGGTCTGCGGCAAGCTGGTTTCGTCCCACGTACTGGAACACATTCCCCGGCACGTATTTCATCAGATTGCACTTGGTGTATACCGGCAGAGCGTCTTTCATGGCGATTTTCTTGCCGGACAGGATTCGCACAAACTGCACCCACGGGGTGGACATGAAGAAAATAATGGCAGTCTGTACCAGCACACAGCCGGCAATGATGCCCAGCGGTTTGCCGGAAGCGAACATCGACCAGTCCACGTCCATAGTCACGATCTTCTTGATGACAAAGACGAATGCCACCACGGTGATCAGCGTACCGATCAGCTTATAATATTTTTTCAGGAATTTCATAAAACAACCCTTTCTGCATGGAGTGTTCCGAAAGGAACAACAGCTTCTATTGTATCATGTTTTGCGGAAATTGTCAAACCGGAGCAGGTGAAAAATGTAGAAATGAAAGCACAGGCAGATTGACAAAAATTCACAATTATGTTATGCTATAAGGTGTAAAGGAAAGTTTATTTTTTCCCCGAAAGGAGTTTCTTATGAAATTGCGTTATCTGCTTCTGCTGCCGGAACTGGTGCTGCTGTTTTTCTTTGTATTTCCGATCTGGAAGCGAATCTGCAATCCGGGCAATCTCGCCGGCATTCTGGTGTGCCTGTTTCTGCTGTTCGTGACCATATTTCCGCGGAAATTTGCCCATATCGTGCAGCGGTGCTGGGAACCGCTGGGCGGCAAGATCGGGCTGTCCGCGGTAGGGATTCTGCTGGCGGCAGGGCTGACCTTTTCCGCCGTGATGTCTGTGCAAATGGTGCGGACGATCTGCACGAAACCGACTGCACCGGAAACCGTTGTGGTGCTGGGCTGCAAAGTCCGTGGCACCCGTCCCAGCCGTATGCTGATACGCCGGCTGGAGGCGGCACAGGCATATCTGGAGGAGAACCCCGACGTGCTGTGCATTACCACTGGCGGACAGGGAGCCGGAGAAGACGTGCCGGAGGGACAGGCCATGCGGGACTGGCTGATCGGGCACGGCATTGCCGCGGAACGCATCATTGCGGAGGATACGTCCAAAGATACGCAGGAAAATCTGGAGCATGCGGCGGCAATTTTGCAGGAGCAGGGGCTTGGGGAACAGGTCGTCATCATCACAGACGGCTTCCACCAGTATCGGGCATCGCTGCTGGCGAAACGTGCCGGACTGCAATCGGAAAGCGTGTGTGCCAAGACGAACCCTCTGTATGTGCCTACCTATTGGGTGCGGGAGTGGATGGCACTGTTTCAGCTTCTGGTGCTGGGGCATGGTTAAGGCAATATCGCACAAAGAGCGTCTGGCGACTTTGCACGCAATTTGACTACACATCTTACCGCATAAGCCTTATGCAGTGTTTCCTTAAGTTTTAGTACATAGGCAACAATGCACAAACAGGAATGGAGGGAATCTCATGTTACAGCAACTGACACCGCGGGTGTACCAGCTGGATTTTTCGCAGGCACAAGACCGCCCCGTGCTGGGGTATATTCGGGGCGACCGGTTTTCCCTGATGGTCGATGCCGGCAATTCTCCGGAACATGTGCAGGCATATCTTGCCGCCGTGGAGGAGTCTGGTTTTTGTCAGCCGGATTTTGTGGCGTTGACCCACTCTCACTGGGATCACTGCTTCGGGCTGGCATCGCTGCCAATGCCGTCCATTGCCTGTGTGCAGACAAGACAGTCACTGGAAATGGTTTCCCGTCTGCAGTGGACACCGGACGCATTGGCGGAAAATGTGCGGAAAGGCATTGTCCCTCAGCTGTGTGCTCCGCGGATACAGCTGCACTTTCCCGATCCGGAGAGCATTCGGGTGGCACTGCCCACTATGGTTTTTTCCGAGAGCATGACGCTGGACTTGGGGAACTGCACCTGTGAACTGCGGCATGTCACCAGTGCCCACGCCCGCGATACGGTGATCGTCTGGGTGAAAGAAGAACAAATGGTATTTCTGGGGGATGCGGTGTATCAGGAGCTGGTGGGCGATGTCTGGGTGGAGCGACCGGAAAAGCTGCGAAAGCTGATACAGGAACTGGAACCGCTGGACTTTCAGCTGGCACAGCCGGCACATCAAAAGGCAATGACAAAGACCGACCTGCTGACGTGGTTCCGGCGGCGGTTGGAAAGGACGGTGCAGTCATGACAGATGCGGAACTGGCGAGAGCCATTGCTGAAAAGGCGGCGGAGCAGGGCGGCACAGTGTATTTCGTTGGCGGCTGTGTGCGTGACCGGCTTCTCGGACTGGAAAACAAAGACATTGACATTGAGGTGCACGGCATTCCCGCCGAAGCACTGGAACAGCTGCTCTCCGAACTGGGAGCGTGTATGAAAATCGGGAAAAGCTTCGGCATTTACGGTTTGAAAGGACACGCGTTGGACATTGCCCTGCCCCGTACCGAACGGCGTACCGGCGTAGGACACCGTGACTTTGCCGTGACTTCTGACCCGTTTCTGGGCACCTATGAAGCGGCAAAACGGCGGGACTTCACCATGAATGCCCTGATGCAGAACGTGCTGACCGGTGAGATCATCGACCATTTCGGCGGCAGGCAGGACTTGCAGGACGGCGTACTCCGGCATGTGGACGACGTGACATTTACAGAGGATCCGTTGCGGGTGCTGCGGGCGGCACAGTTTGCGGCACGGTTTCAGTTTTCTGTGGCGGCGGAAACGGTGGAACTCTGCCGGCGTATCGACCTGTCTGCCCTTTCGAGAGAACGCGTGATGCTGGAAATGGAAAAGGCACTGCTCCGTGCGGAAAAGCCTTCGCTGTTTTTCGGAGAACTGCGAACTATGGGGCAGCTGGGACACTGGTTTCCGGAGGTGCAGGCACTGATCGGACTGCCCCAGAACCAGATACATCACCAAGAGGGCGACACGTGGACACATACCATGCTGGTGCTGGACGAGGCGGCAAAGCGGCGGGATAAGGTGCGGTATCCGCTGGGCTTTTTGCTGGCGGCTCTGTGCCATGACTTTGGCAAGGCAGTCTGCACCACGGAAATCGACGGCGTGATCCACTCCTACGGGCACGAAACCGCCGGACTGCCGCTGGTACAGCAGTTTCTGGAACGAATCACCACGGAAACAAAGCTGATACAGTATGTGCTGAACATGACCGAACTGCACATGCAGCCCAACATTATGGCGGCTGCCAGGTCGCGGCTGAAATCCACCAATAAACTGCTGGATCGTGCGGTGGAACCCTTTGACCTGATACAGCTAAGCGTCTGTGACGGTCTGGGAAAGCTGCCGCCCTGCGGGGAAACAGAATCGTTCCTGATGCAGCGGTACGAACAGTTTACAGCCATTATGGCAAGACCATACGTCATGGGCAAGGACCTGATTGCGGCAGGCTTGCAGCCCGGTGTTCAGTTTTCCGAGATCTTGTCCTATGCCCATAAGCTGCGGCTGGCGGGTATCGAGAAGGAGAATGCTCTCCGGCAGAGCCTTGCCTACGCCAGAAAAATGCGAAAGGAGAATCCTGATGCAGCTACATGAAATTCGAAAAGCACTGCACGGAGAAGCGTATGATTTCCTGCGGACCAATCCCCACCTGGGCAGTCGTGTGATGCTGCTGGGGCTGGGCGGTTCTCACGCCTACGGCACAGATACGGAAACTTCTGATCTGGACATTCGGGGCTGTGCCGTATTGAGCAAGGCGGAGATCCTTTGCGGCGAAAGTTTTGAGCAGGTGACTGATGTTGCCACGGATACCACGATCTATGCGTTTCCGAAGCTGATACACCTGCTGAAAGACTGCAACCCCAATACCATTGAACTGATCGGGCTGAAGCCGGAGCACTACCTGTATCTCTCCGAGGCGGGAAAGCTGCTGCTGGACAACCGGAAGCTGTTTTTGTCCCAGCGGGCAGTCAACTCGTTCAGCGGTTATGCTACAGCACAGTTTCGCCGCATGGACAACAAGTCCGCCAGAATCGCCGAACAGCCTGTACAGGAAATGCACATTCTGAACAGTATCCGAAATGCGAAAAAGCATTTTCCGGAACAGTTTTTTCAGTATCCGGAAGATGCCATTCGTCTTTACATAGACGATGCAGTCAACCCGCAGATGCAGAAGGAAATTTTCATGGATATTTCCCTGAAGCACTACCCGCTGCGGGACTATAAGGAAATGTGGGGCAGAATGGCGGACATTGTGAAAAGCTACAGCAGAGTGGGGCAGGGGCACCGCAACCAGAATGCCGTTACCCACAACAAATTGAGCAAGCACATGATGCACCTGATCCGGCTGTATCTGATGTGCATCGACATTCTGGAAAAAGGAGAGGTCATCACCTACCGTGCTGCCGAGCATGATTTCCTGATGCGGATTCGAAACGGCGAATATCTGGACGAAAACCAGCAGCCCACAGCGGAATTTTTCGAAATTATCGAGCAGTACAAGGCACGGGCGGCATATGCCGCCGAGCATACCGACCTGCCGGAAAGACCTGATGAAAAGAAGATTCGGGAATTGGTGCTGGCGATACATGAAAAGATCGTGCTGGAGGAACAGTGAGAAACGGTTTGCAGTGTTGCTGAAAAGTTTCCTGTCTGTCCCTTTTGCATATTTCCCGTCCCATTCCGCATATTATGAAGAAAACACTGAATAAAGCCCGCCTGACGGCTTTGCACGCAATCTGCGTGCAGATTTTCCGGCAGATTGCCCAGAAATCCCTTGCCATACATCAAGTATGCCTGCGGAATTTCTGTGCAATCTGCCGAAAAATCTGACTACGCATCTCACGCACAAGCTTTATTCAGTGTTTCCCTAGAAACCGAAAGGATTGACACTTTTTCATGCGAATTCGCTGTAAACCTTGGGCAAAGCCGGAACTGGAAGCATGCCCGTTTTATATCTCTGATCCCAAAGCCTGCAAAGGACAATGGCAGGCACAATTTCCAAAGACACAGCCGCTGCGGCTGGAACTGGGCTGCGGCAAGGGCGGCTTTATTGCACAGGAGGCTCCTGCCAATCCGGAATACAATTACATCGCCGTTGACATCAAAAATGAAATGCTGGTACTGGCAAAGCGAAAGCTGGAGGCTGCCTATGCCGAACAGCAGCTGCCGCTGGACAATGTCCGCATTATGATCGACAATATTATGTACCTGCGGGAATGTTTTGCTGAAACAGACCGGCTGGATCGAATCTACATCAATTTCTGCAATCCGTGGCCGCGGGGCAAGCACAAGAAACGCCGGCTGACACACCCGCGGCAGCTGGTGCAGTACCGCATGCTGCTGGACGGGGAAATCTGGTTCAAAACTGACGATGACGAATTATTTGAGGAGTCGCTGGAATATTTTCCGGAAGCTGGATTCCGCATTACGACAATGACCCGTGATCTCCACAGCGAACCGACTTTGCGGTACTTCGAAACCGAACACGAACACATGTTCGACGAAATGGGAAAAAAGATCAAGTTTCTCATTGCAGAACCGGATCCCAGTGTTCCGGAAGAATCTCTGCGGGAACTGCTGCAATACAGTGAAAAATATAGCGAAAGGAAACGATGACAATGGACTTTTCCATGAAAAACAACAAGATTGTCAACCATTTTTCAAACTTCAAAGAACGCTCAACCATTACACCGATGGAAGTCCTTGCAGACGGCACACAGGCAAATGAAAACCCTGCCGCTTGTTATCGTGGACTGGGCTGCGTCAGCGGCAACAATTCCTCCCGCCTGCTGCTGGACTATAAAGTAGAACACCCTCATGCCTATGAGGAGATCATGCGGCTGCTGTTTCAGAAGGATTATGGTGCCGGTCTGACACACATCAAGCTGGAACTGGGAGCCGATGTCAATTCCTCCTCCGGCACAGAGCCCTGCACCAAGCGTTCCCTGAATGAACCGGCAGATGTGACACGCGGTGCCGGATTCCAGTTTGCCGCAGATGCCAAGGCAATCAATCCGGATATTACCATCGACATGCTCCGCTGGGGTGAGCCGAAGTGGGTCACAGATGCGTTTGTCATCAGTCAGGAACACGGACTGCGTGCCAGATACCGCTGGTACAAGGAAACACTGGACGCAGCTTATGCGGTGTATGGGCTGAAATTTGACTATATCAGTGCAGACCAGAACGAAACGGATACACCGGACGAGGCGTGGATCCTCTACCTGCGGCACATGCTGGACAACGAAAAAAATGCCCCCTATGACTACAGCAAAATCAAGCTGATCGCCTCTGACGAGGTCGGCACGCGGAACATTGCGGAACAAATGGTGGACAACAGCGTTCTGCGAAATGCGGTCGATGTCATCGGCTTGCACTACACCACATTCGGAGATTCTTATACCAATCTGCTGAACGAAGCATACGGCAAGGAGATCTGGTACAGCGAGGGTATTGCCCCCTGCAATGTACCGGAACTGACAGTACAGGCAGACGAGTCCGGACTGGTGGGCAAAAATGGCCCTATCGATGTGGCAAACCGTATCATCAACAGCTATTACAACGGCAAAATGGTCATGTACGAGTTCCAGCCGGCAGTTGCCGCTTACTATGACGGTGCCTGCTATGCCCCGAAGCAGCTGATTCGGGCCTGGGAGCCGTGGTCCGGACACTTTGTTCTGGATATTGGTTTCTGGCTGGCAATGCATTTCAGCCGCTTTGCCAGAAAGGGCTGGATGTATGTCAACGGTGCCTGCTACGGGGACGGCGAGGAAAATCATGCCATTGCCAACACCACTCACAATTTCATGACGCTGACGGCACCGGACCGCAGCGAAATGTCCATGTTCTTCACCAACGAAAGCGAGGACGTTCGCATTTATACGGTGCAGGTCAAGGATATGGCATTTGAGCCTACCGTATTTTCCAGTGTTATCACCAAGGGACCTTCCGGCAGACAGGCGTATGATGCCAACTGGTTCCGCATCGGCAAGAAAATTCGGCCGATCCGGAATCATCGGGACACATTTACCATTAAGGTGCCGCCACGTTCCATTATGACAGTGACGACTATGGACGTGAGCTGGGTGGACGGCGTGAACACATTTCCGGCAGTACAGCCGCATCTGTCCTCCCGCCTGGCACTTCCCTACACGGAAAATTTACAGTACACCAAAGAAGAAATTGCTGTCCGCGGCTGTGCTCCCAGATACATGACCGATCAGGGCGGTGCGTTCGAGTTGGTAGAAACAGAGGACGGCTTTGCGATCTGCCAGAAGATCACGCCGCAGATCATACCCACCAACTGGCGGTTCCGCGGGACACCGCTGCCGCTGACCTGCTTCGGCGATGACAAGTGGAGAAGCTACAGCATGGAGGCAGAAGTGAAGCTTTCCAATCTGGAGGAACACAACTTCGCCGGAATCGGTATCCGCTATAATTCTACTGTCACCTGTGAGTTCACTTCCATGTGCGGCTACAGCGGCAGACTTTACGGCGACGGCAGCTGGAAACTAATGGATATGGAAAGCGTTGCGGCAGAGGGCATTACGCAGCACATTGACCCCAAACAGTGGAACAAGCTGAAACTGGTGGTACTGGGCAACGCGATCTTCTTCTTCATCAACGGCAATTTCCTGGCAAAGTATACGCCGCAGTGCATGATCAACAGCGGTCGTGCCAGCCTTTGCAGTGAATACGCATGGAATATGTTCCGGAACATTCACCTGGAGCCGGCTTCGGTACAGCCGCCGTATGTCCGCCGTGTGGACTGCTTCGGAAACGGAATCTTGTACAACGAAAACTGGGAAGTACATGCCATGGAAAGCTACCACTTCTACAACCGCACCTCTATGGAAGCGAAAACCGGTGCGGAATTCTCCTGTACCTTTGAGGGCAGCGGCATTGCTATTGTTGGTACTGCGGAGAATGCAGAATTTACGGTATTGATCGACGGGCACACCATGTACGAAAATTGCTTTGTTCCCAGCTGTTTGCCCCGTCAGGCTTGTCTGGTCATTGACCAGCTGCCGGAAGGCACACACAGCATGCGTGTCTTTATCACCGGCGGCAAGTTCAAGCTGGACGTACTGGAAATTCCGGAGATGTATCCCCGCATGACAGATACGCTTACCGTTCCGGCAAATATTCGTTCTACGGTTGTGGCTGAACTGCGGCAAAAACGTGCGGCACAGGCTGTACAGAAAGACAGTGCGGACTTCATGGACGCAGACGAAATGCTCTGGCACCTGAAACACCCATTCACAGAGCCGCCGAAGCAGCCGGAACCGACAGAAACACCGGAACAGCCGGAAGAAACCGCAGAAACTCCGGAAACTGAAATTCCGGAAAATACAGATGTACCGGCAGCAGATGATGCAGATTTCACAGAGGCTGCTCCGGAAGCATCTGCGGCAGCAACGGAAACAGAAGATACTGTTGCAGAACCGCAGGCAGAAGAACCGGCTGCTCCGGAACAAAATCCGACAGAACAGTCGGCTACAGAAGATGCTGCAAGTGAACTGTCGGCGGAGGACATCTTCCACGTACTGTCCGGCACATCGCCCCATTCGTCGGAATATGATGCACTCACCAATCAGTCTATAGAAGAAATTTCGGAAATCTTTGACGCTTCGGAGGAACAGGCGAAAGCTGCCAAGGCTTCTGATGTGGAAATGGAATGGTCTGCCGACAAGATGCAGCAGTTCCTGAACGGCGAAGGAATCGACCAAGATGCTGACCATTCTGCTGAATCCCAGCAATCCTGAACCACTGTACCAGCAGATCTGCACAGCCATTCGGGAGGATATTGCACAGGGCGTTCTGCACCCTGACGAGAAACTCCCCTCCCGCCGTGCTCTTTCCGCACACTTGCAAACCAGCATAGTGACGGTACAGACTGCCTATGAACAGCTGGCGGCAGAGGGGTATCTGTATTCCCGTCCACGTGCCGGTTACTTTGTGGATCCGGATGCACCGCTGCTGGCACATATGCCAAAAGAAACGGCTTTTCCCTCATCACAGCCGGCAAAGACTGACCCGGACGACCGAATTGTTTTTTCCACCAGCGGTGTCGATCTGGAGCAGTTTCCCTTTGCCACATGGGCAAAGCTTTCCAGACAGGTGCTTTCCTCCAAACAGGAAAAGCTGCTGCAATCGCCGCCGGCAATGGGCTTGTACGAACTGCGGGTGGCAATTGCGGCTCATCTGCGGGCGTTTCGGGATATTCATGCGGCACCGGAGCAAATTCTGGTGGGTGCCGGTACGGAATATCTGCTGGGGATTCTGGTGCAGCTGTTGGGTGCGTCCCGCCGCTATGCCGTGGAAGAACCCGGCTATTCCAAGGGCAAACGCATTCTACGCAGCAACGGTGCCTCGGTGATCGATGTGCCGATGGATCAAAATGGGCTGCAACTGGCAGCCCTACAGCAATCCGGTGCTTCCGTGGCACATGTGACACCGTCCCACCAGTTCCCCACCGGTATAATCATGCCGGTACGCAGACGGGCAGAGTTGCTGGCATGGGCAAGTGCTCAGACAGACCGCTACCTCATCGAGGACGACTATGACAGCGAACTGCGGTTTCTGGGGAAGCCGCTGCCGTCGCTGTACAGCATGGACACTAGTGGGCACGTTATCTACATGAACACGTTCGCCCGTACCCTTGCACCATCGCTGCGAATCGGTTATGTTGTGCTGCCGCCGCCTTTGGCAAAACAGTTCGAACAGGACTTCTCTTTCTATTCGTCCAGTGTCCCCTGTTTTGAACAGTACACGCTGGTACATTTTTTGCAGGAAGGCTATTTTGAACGCCACCTTAACCGCATGAAAAAGACCTACCGCCAACGGCAAAAGCGGCTGACAGAACTGCTTCGCTCTCACCCGCTGGGAGCGTATCTGCACATCTGCGGAGAAGCTGCCGGACTGCACTTGTTGCTGGAAGTGCAGCTACCCTGCACGGAACAGGAACTGGTACAAGCTGCCGCAGCAGCACACGTTGTTGTCTATGGGCTTTCCGACTACTATGAAACGCCGCAGGCAGTGCCGCCTACGCCACAGATCGTACTGGGCTACGCTTGTCTTTCGCCGGAGGAACTGGAACAAGGTACGATGCGGCTGCTGGACAGCTGGCTGCCGTTTTTAAGGAAACACTGAATAAAGTCCGCCTGACGGCTTTGCACGCAATCTGCTTGCAGTGTTTCCTTAAGGCAATACTGCACAAAGAGCGTCTGGCAACTTTGCACGCCATCTGCTTGCAAATTTCCCGTCATATTTCACAAAAATGCTCGTGAATACATCAAGTATTCACTCCGCTTTTTGTTTCATCTGACGAAAAATTTGACGACGCATCTGTCGCACAATCTTTGTGCGGTATTGCCTTAAAATAACAAAAAACAGGTGCAGGGACTTCCCCACACCTGTTTTTTTATCAGCAGATCATTTCAGCGTGTCTGCAATTAGCAGCCACAGCCGCAGCCACCATTGTTGCAGCCGCCACCGCAGCCATTGCCGCAGCAGCAGAACAGAATCACGAGCAGAATGATAATCCAGCAGCATCCACCATTATTTTCGAAACACATAATACACGACTCCTTTGTGTCAGTTTTATTTGAAACAAACTGTTTTTTGTCTGTTTCATAGTACATCATATGCCCGTGGAGAAAAAGTGTGACTGCTTCGACAAATCTTGCAGAAAAAATATGCTATACTTGTCCCGTTCAAAAGAAATAAAGTGTGAACACACGGCAGAAAGGAACGGCAATATGCGATATACAGAAGGTTTTACCGGCAAGGCGATTCTTGCCATGAAAGAAGCGATACACGCCGCGGAGGAGTTCGGGCACACGTATATTGGAAGTGAGCACCTGCTTCTGGGGCTGATGGAGGAGGGCGGCAATGCGGCTGCCAGTGCATTGGCGGCACAGCAGCTGAACACGGAACGGCTGCGAAACGGCATTGTCGATCTGGTGGGACGCGGGATCCCTGCACAGGTACAGGAGGATTGTCTGACCCCTTCGCTGGTGGCAATTCTGGAAGATGCCAAGGAACGTGCCAGAGATGCGGGGTGCTGTCTGGCGGGAACGGAACATTTGCTGCTGGCAATTATCCACGCCCCCTGTTCCAGTGCAGTCACCATTCTGAAGAAGTTGGGGGTCAGTCTGAACCAGCTCTGCACGCTTTGCAGCAGCGACACTGCCTATGGGGTGCGAATGGAACGAAACCGTATGGATACCCTTTCCCGCAAAAATTGTCCGGCACTGTTTCAGTACGGAAAGCTGATGACAGATCCGTCAAATCCTTACCGCTATGATCCGCTGATCGGACGGGAAAAAGAATTGCAGCAGATGATCCGCATTCTCTCCAGACGCACCAAAAACAACCCCTGTCTGATCGGAGAAGCAGGCGTTGGAAAAACTGCAATCGTGGAGGGCATTGCCAGAAAAATTTTACAGGGTGACGTGCCGGAGTCCTTACAGCAAATGCAGCTGTTTGCACTGGATCTGCCGGCATTGCTGTCCGGTGCAAAGTATCGGGGCGACTTTGAAGAACGGCTCAAGAACTGTCTGGCAGAGGCTTCGGAGCACGGCAATGTCATTTTGTTTATTGATGAGCTGCACACCATTGTGGGAGCCGGTGCCGCAGAAGGTGCAATTGATGCAGCAAACATGCTGAAACCGCAGCTGGCACGGGGAGAGATCCGGCTGATCGGTGCTACCACACCGGAAGAATTCCGAGCGACCATTGGAAAGGACAGTGCCTTGGAACGGCGGTTTCAGCCGGTCACAGTCCACGAACCCTCTGCGGAACAATGCTACGCCATGCTGCAGGGATTGCGGGAAACCTATGCGGAATTTCATCGGGTACACATTTCAGACACCGTTCTTCGCACGGCAATTCACTATGCAGACCGCTATCTACACGACCGGTTTCTTCCCGACAAGGCAATCGACTTGTTGGACGAAGCATGCTCCCGTGCCCGAATCCGATGGGAGGCGGAAAAGGACACCACGGAAATCGCTGATGTGGAGGAGGACGATGTTGCCGCCATTGTGTCTGTGCGGACGGGAATTCCCACGGAAAAAATTACGGAGGCACAACGGCAAAAGCTGCTGACACTGGGCAGCGTACTAAAACAACAGGTGGTCGGGCATGATGATGCAGTGGACACACTGTCGGCGGCTCTCTGCCGTGCAAGCACTGGCTTACAGGACAAGTCCCGTCCCATCGGGGCATTTCTTTTTGCAGGTCCCACTGGCGTGGGAAAAACGGCTCTGGCAAGTGCTCTGGCAGCACACCTCTTTGATGACAAGGAAAGCCTGATTCGTATTGACATGTCGGAATTCATGGAAAAGCATGCCGTTTCCAAGCTGATCGGTGCTCCTCCCGGATATGTGGGATTTGAGGACGGCGGCATGCTCTGCGAACGGGTTCGCCGGCGACCTTATTGCGTAGTGCTGTTCGATGAGATCGAAAAGGCTCACCCGGATGTGTGCAATCTGCTGCTGCAAATCATGGAGGACGGCATTCTGACGGACTCCTGCGGCAGAACGACCAGCTTTCGCCATGCGTTGCTGATCATGACCTCCAATCTGGGCGGCGAAGCGTTGCGTACTGGTGAACACCTGGGATTTCTCCCCGATTCCGGCAAGGGCGGAAATGCTGCTGCCACTGATGCACTCAAGCGGCATTTCTCGCCGGAATTTCTGGGACGGCTGGACGGTGTACTGTGGTTTCAGAAGCTGTCGGAGGAAAGCTTGTCCCAGATCGCAGAACGCATGTTACAGGAATTGCAGCAGCGGCTCTCTCATATGGAAATCGCCATGGAGTATACACCGGACGCAGTGCGGCTTCTGGCAAACGCACCGAAAATCCGCCAGTACGGTGCACGCCCCATGAAGCAGTATCTGGCAACCATGGTGGAGAATCCCATTGCCGACAAGATGCTGCACAATGCGTTACAGGCAGGAGATGAAATTTGTCTGACTGCCAAGGAACAGCAGTTTGTGGTGCTCGACAAGGTGCTGCGGGCATAAAAATACCGGATACTGTATTCGATCGATACGGTATCCGGTATTTTTTTATAGTCCTTAGGCAATACCGCACAAAGATTGTGCGACAGATGCGTCGTCAAATTTTTCGTCAGATGAAACAAAAAGCGGAGTGAATACTTGATGTATTCACGAGCATTTTTGTGAAATATGACGGGAAATTTGCAAGCAGATGGCGTGCAAAGTCGCCAGACGCTCTTTGTGCGGTATTGCCCTTAGTATATCACATTTTTCGACAGACTGCAACCGCATTCGGCGATTTTTTGAAAATTCCGCAGAATCGAAAAAGTTGTTTTTGCTGTCGAATCGCCGGAATTCTCTTTGTTTCACAAACCCATATCACGTAATTTTCACTAAAAAATCAGTTGCAATTCCAGTGCGGTTATGGTATAATTGATAAGGCAACACCGTGCAAAGCTTGTGCGTAAGGTGCATCGTTAGATTTTTTGGCAGATTGCATAGAAATTTCGCAGGCAGACTAGGTGCAGTGTTGCCATAATATGTAGTGTCCGGTCATTTGGGACACGATGCATATGAAGCGACTTCGCACCGGTTTGGTGCGGAGCTGCCATGAAAACGAAAGTGAGGCACAAAAGATGTGTGGAATTGTTGGATATGTGGGCAAACGGGACTGCACGGAGGTCCTGCTGAACGGTCTGGGAAAACTGGAATACCGCGGCTATGACTCTGCCGGCATTGCTGTCTTTCAGGACGGAAAAATTACTGTGGCGAAGTCCAAGGGCAGACTGAAAGATCTGGAGGAAAAAATGGAGCGTGAGGGCAGACCTTTCGGGCATGTGGGCATTGGCCACACCCGCTGGGCGACCCACGGCGAACCCTCTGACGTAAACGCTCACCCCCACAGCGGCGGCAGAGTGACGATCGTACATAACGGCATCATCGAGAACTATAAGGAACTCAAGGACTTCCTTGCGGGAAAAGGCGTGACCTTTACCAGCGACACTGACACCGAAGTGGTGGCAAAGCTGCTGGACTACCGCTATAACGGCAGCCCCATTCAGACCATTTCGGAAACCGTCCGCGATCTGGAAGGTTCCTATTCGCTGGGCATTATCTTCGCAGACCACCCCGAGCAGGTGTACGCTGTCCGCTGCGAAAGCCCGCTGATCGTGGGTGTCGGCAAGGGCGAAAGCTTTATTGCCTCTGATGTGCCGGCAATCATCGAATACACCAGAGATTACTATCTGCTGGAACACGAGGAAATTGCTGTGCTGGACGACAACGGCGTACAGATCTTCGATGCGTTCGGGCAGCCGGTGAAAAAGGAACTGAAAACCGCAGACTGGGATGTGGAGGCAATCGGCAAGGGCGGCTATGCCCACTTTATGCTGAAAGAGATCCACGAACAGCCCAACGCGATTCGCAACACCATTCTGCCGCGGATTCAGGACGGCTTGCCGAATCTGGAGGAATGCGGCATCACACCGGAGGTGCTGCGGGAATTCCGGCATATTCAGGTAGTTGCCTGCGGTACGGCAATGCATGCCGGAACAGTGGGCAAGTATGTCATTGAAAAGCTGGCACGGGTGCCGGTAACGGTGGACATCGCTTCGGAATTCCGCTATCGAGAACCGCTGGTGGGAGAGGGCGATCTGGTCATCATCATCTCCCAGTCCGGCGAAACTGCCGACAGTCTGGCAGCTCTGCGGCTGGCGAAATCGCTGGGGGCAAAGACTCTCGCCATTGTCAACGCAATGGGTAGTTCCATTGCACGGGAAGCAGATATGCTGATCTACACCCATGCCGGACCGGAAATTGCCGTGGCATCGACCAAGGCATACATGGTGCAGATCGCGGTGATGTATCTGTTTGCCTTTGAGCTGGCTTTGGCTGTGGGCAACATTGACGAAACAGAGTGCCGCCGTCTGGTAAAGCTTTTGCAGGAAACGCCGGAAGTGATCACCGGCATTCTGGAACACAAGGAGCAGACACAGTATATTGCCTCCTCCCTCATCACCGCCGACAGCCTGCTGTACATCGGACGCGGACTGGACTACGCCCTGAGCATGGAAGGCTCGCTGAAGCTGAAAGAGATCTCCTATATCCACTCGGAGTCTTATGCAGCCGGAGAATTGAAGCACGGCACCATTTCGCTGATTACGGAAAACATGCCGGTCATTGCCGTAGCGACCCAGAAGGCACTGCGGGAAAAGACCATCAGCAACATCAAGGAAGTCAAGGCACGTGGTGCACGGGTCATTCTGGTGTGCCGTGAGAGCGACAATGTGGATCCGGACGCAGTAGACCTGAAGTTTGGTCTGCCGGAATTTGACGACCTGCTGATGCCCATGATCGCTGTGGTACCGTTGCAGCTGATCGCATACTATACTTCTGTGCTCAAGGGCAATGATGTAGATAAGCCGCGGAATCTGGCAAAGTCCGTGACAGTGGAATAATAGAAAAGGAACGGGAAAAACATGAAACATACCAAAATCGTGCTGCTGACTGCGGCAGTCGTCATGATGACACAGGCACTGGGACTGTCGGCTGCGGCAGAGGAAGAAACCTCTGCCCAGAGCGGCGAAGAAAGCGTGATCGACGCAGACAGCTTATCCAGCGATGAGAGCAGCAAAGAAACGCTGACCAGCGGGGATTATTCCTATACGCTGGACGGTGACAACGCCACCATTACCAAGTATAACGGCAGCGAAACTGCCGTTACGATACCGGACAAGCTGGACGGGCACACCGTTACCACACTGGGCAGCGGCACATTTGCCACCAAGGATATGATCACTTCGATCACCATTCCGGCAACGGTTGACACGATCAACAGTTCCTGCTTCTACGGCTGCACCGTGCTGGAACAGGTGTCGCTGGCAGAGGGCAACACGGCATTTACGGTGACGGACGGCGTACTGTTTTCCGCAAACGGAGAAGATCTGATCGTCTATCCGCAGGCAATGGAGGGTACGTCCTATACCATTCCGGACACCGTCAGAGAGATCTGGACCTCTGCTTTTTCCAATACCAAGCTGACTGACGTGACATTTCCGGACGGACTGCTGTACATTGACGACTGGGCATTTGCCTCCTCGGCACTGACTTCTCTGGATCTGCCGGATACTGTCACGGAAATCGGACAGTATGCCTTTGCATACTGCACCGGCATTTCGGAAATCGACATGCCGAAGAATCTGGAACTGATTCAGGCGGCAGCCTTTGCCGGCGAAACCAGCCTGACCAAGGTGACATTTTACGACAGCCTGACGGATATTCAAATGGCAGCCTTTGCCGGCACCGGTCTGAAAGAAGTGACCATTCCGGAAAGTGTTTCCACCATTGGATTCTGTGCATTCGGCTATGAAGCCGATATGGTGACCAAGGTGCAGGACTTCGTGATCTACGGCAAGGTCGGTTCACAGGCAGAGGCATACTGCACCGCAGAGGACTCTGAAAACGACTATTCCAACAACTTCAAATTCCGCAGCGAGATGTCCGAGGAGGTTTCGGATACGGAGAATACGGCTGTTGCTGTTGAGGAAACCGAAAGCGGCTGGCAGAAATACGGCAAGTGGATCCTGCTGGGAGCCGGTGCACTGGTGCTGCTCATCGGCGGCGGAGTGCTGATCTTTGCCGGCGGCGGAAAGCAGAAAAAATCCGGCAAGGCAGCCAAAAAGGATACCCAGTCTGTGGAAAGTGAAGAAAAGCCGGAAGCGGCAGACCATGAGGATACCAAATGAGAACGTGGAAACAGCTGATTTGCGGACTTTTGGGAACCACGCTGTGTGCCGGACTGCTGTGTGCAGTGCCGGCAGCGGCGGCAATGACAACGGAGAATGCAACAGAAGATGACAGCGGCATTTCTGTGGACACATCCGGCGATGCTGCCTATGATGTGTTCACCTATCGGGAAAATGACACCGGCGTGACCATTACTTCCTGTGACACTTCTGCCACAGCAGCGAACCTGCCGGAGGAGATCGACGGGAAACCGGTGACAGAGATCGGTGATGCCGCCTTTATGAACTGTCAGTTCCTGACCTCGCTGACGATTCCGTCCCACGTGACAAAAATCGGGGAAAGTGCCTTTTCGGACTGTCCCATGCTGTGCACAGTGTCTTTGCCGGAGGGACTGCGGGAACTGGGAAAGGGTACTTTTGAATCCTGCACCATGCTGAGTGAGGTGAACATTCCCTCCACGCTGACGGAACTGCCGGAGGCGGCGTTCTACAATTGCAGCTATTTTCCCAGCTTTACGGTGCCCGCCAATATCCAGACCATTGGCAGCGAGGCGTTCTACAGCTGCACTGCCCTACAGGAAGTGACCCTGTCCGAGGGCATTGTCAGCATCGGGGACTATGCGTTCCAGAATTGTCAGGTGCTGGAAACCGTTTCCCTGCCTGCCTCCTGCACCACGCTGGGAAATTATGTGTTTGACGGCTGTCAGGCACTGACGGCATTTTCCGTTGCACCGGAAAATCCGGCATATCAGGAGCAGGACGGCGTGCTGTTTACCGCAGACGGAGAAACGCTGCTCCGCTATCCGCAGGCAAAGGCGGAAACCAGCTACACCGTGCCGGAGGGCTGTACCACGCTGGCGGACTGGAGTTTTATCGGCTCCACAGCATTGGAGCAGGTCAACATTGACGGGGTGACTGCGATCGGAGAGGACTGCTTCTATTACTGCACGGCTCTGAAAAGCATCACTGTGCCGGAGGGCATCACAGAACTGAACGGGGCAGTATTTGCCTACTGTTTGTCCATGGAGGAGGCGACACTGCCGTCCACCATACGAAAATTGGGGAACCATTGCTTTTATTCCTGTGCCAAGCTGAAAAAACTGGAACTGCCGGACGGTCTGACCACTATCGGCGACCAGTGCTTCTATAACTGCGTGGCACTATTGCAGATGAATCTGCCGAAAAGCATTACAGAGATCGGGGAACAGGCGATCGGATACTATACGCCGTCCGATGCCAAAAATAACGAGGCAAAAGAGATCGACCAGCTGCACGTGTACAACGACGGCAGCGAAGCGGTGCGGGAGTATATGCAGCACTGGAAAGCAAACACCTGTAAATACTGGCTGATCGGCGGCGGGATCACAGTAGTCGTTGCCGGCGGCATTGTTACGCTGATCGCTGTGCACCAGAGTCGGAATAAGATCCGGCCTACCAGTCGGCATGCCTCGGCAACAAAGAAAAAGTGATACCGGCACACTTGCCGCAGAAAGGAACCCGAAACTCATGAAGTCTACATTTCCATTTGCATTCAAACGCGGTGCTGCTGCCCTTGCCGCAGCATCGGTTGCTGTCTGTGCTCTGCTGCCTGTCGGCGGTGTGGTATGGGCGGCAGAAACCACCACTGCCGAGAGCAGCGACACGTTCGATGACGGCACGCTGACCTATAAAAAGCTGAGCAATACCACAGTTTCTGTCACTGACTGTGTGGAGTCGGCGACCCATATCAGTATCATGCCGAAAATCGACGGCTATGACATTGTATCGATCGGGGAAGAAGCTTTTGCTAACTGCACGTCGCTGCAAAGCGTGACCATTCCCGCCAGTGTGACCGAGATCGGTTCGGCTGCCTTTTACGGCTGTACCGCACTGACCAAAGTGACTGTACCGGACGCTGTGACCAAAATCGAACAGGGCACATTTTTCAGCTGTACCGCACTGACTGATCTGACGCTGGGCAAGGACACCACGGAGATCGGCGATATGGCATTCGGCTACTGCACCAGTCTGGAAACGGTGACACTGCCCGATACAGTGGAAACACTGGGTGACCAGCTGTTCTACTACTGCACGGCTCTGGACGAAGTGCAGATTCCGGAAAAGGTGACGGAACTGGGCGGCTATACCTTTTACGGCTGCATGTCCCTGAAGTCCTTTACTGTTCCGAAGAATCTGGAGAATATCGGAGCCATGTCCTTTGTGGCATGCCCGTCGCTGGAAACCATTGCGGTAGAGGACGGCAACACCAAGTATCAGGCAGTGGACAACGTGCTGTATGATACAGAGGAAAGTATTCTGTATCTCTACCCCGCAGGGCGGACAGATACCAGCTTTACTTTGCCGGAAAGCACACTGGTGGTCTATGCCGGTGCGTTCTTTGCAGCAGGCAACCTCCAGCAGGTCAACTTTGATGAGAAATTACAGTACATCGGCGAAATGGCATTTGATTTTTGCAGCGGGCTGACCAGCCTGACTATTCCGAAAGCAGTTACCACCATTGGAACGACTGCATTTGCCGACTGTACTGGTCTGACTTCTGTCACTTTTTCCGGTGCTTCTGACGAGGACGGCGGCGAGGGCGGCGATCTGGAAATCGGGGACTACGCCTTTTTCTGTGACGACAACCTGAAAGAAGTTCAGCTGCCGAAGCGGGTTTCCTCTGTGGGCAAGTACGCTTTTGGCTGTACCTCTCCTGCTGACGATGACGACAGCGAGGACTATGTGACAGTTTCGTCAGACTCCGGCGACAATCTGAAAGTCAAGGCTCTGGACGACTTCCTGCTGATCGGCTATACCGGTGCAGCATCAGATTATGTCAAGGACTGCGACGTGAAGATCAGCTTCAAGGCAATGAACGTCAACTGGAAAGCTGTTATGCTGTGGGGCATACTGGCGGTGGTTTTGGTGGCAGTGCTGCTGATCGCAATTCGCCTGATCCGCCGGAACATGATGACAGCAGAGGAAAAGAAAGCCTTGCAGGAAGCCGAAGCCGAGCACAAGATCCCGCTCTCCCAGCGTGGCAAGCAGGACGAAGCTGCAGAGGAGAAACCGGAATACGATGACGGTTACCGCAGCATTCTGGACGATGACGACGAGGACGAGGCAGAAGAAGTGGCAGACTATGAGCAGACCATTTCACACAGCCAGCTGCACCATATCGGTCACGCCGATATGCCGGCAGCAGAGGACGAAAAGAAAGACGAGGAAGACGAGGAAGACGAGGAATAGGGAAACACCAATCATGTGACCATTTCTGCGGAATGCGTGTTGTTATAGGTGAACGGCCGTTCGGAACATACGAAAGGAGTGAGCCAGCGTGCAGGAACGTTCTCTGATACGCAGACTCAAACAGCACCAGCCGCAGGCTCTGGAGGAGTTGATTACAACTTATAGCCCCTATGTGGGAACGATCATACGCAATATTATCGGAAAGTATCTGGCAGAACCGGACGTGGAAGAACTGACGGCAGATGTGTTTCTGGCGGTGTGGGAACATACCGACCAGCTGAAAGCCGGAAAGCTGACGGCATATCTGGCGGCAATTGCCCGAAATCGGGCGAAGAACCGAATCCGCAGCTATCACGAAACCGTGAATCTGGAAGATCTGGTGGAGATCGGCAGCGAAGAAGATGTAGAAGGCAGCATCGACCAGAAGATTCTGGGGGAACTGCTGCAGGACGTACTGGACACCCTCTCCGCAAAGGACAGGGAGATTCTGGTGCGGTACTACTATTGCTATGAACCCGTCCGGCAGATCGCCGGCACGCTGCACATGAGCGAATCCGCAGTGAAAATGCGAATGAGCCGTGCCAGAAAGAAGTTGCAGCAGGAACTGGTGGAACGGGGATATGCGTATGAAGACACACCGGCAGTGCAGCAGGTTCGCTTCACCGCCATGGGGAAAGGAGCTATCTCATGAAATGGAATTGCTTTGATTGGTTTGACCACTATGCAGCAGAAAAAAATGGTGTGCCGAAGCTGGAAACCCAGCCGATTCATACCGATGCAATTTGGAAACGGGTGCAGGAACAAGCTGGTATTGCTCCGCAGCCGAAGCGGAATCGCATGCACATAACTAAGTGGGTGGCAGGCATCGCCGCAGCGGCAGTGCTGGTCACTGGCGGCACAACGCTGGTAGCAGCAGCCGGCTACGGCGGACTGGACGCATTCTTCCAGAGCCTGATCGGTGAAGAAACACCGAAAGATCCGGAAAAGCTGGCGGCTCTGGTCACTACGCCAGCAGCGGACTTCGACAGCACCAACGAGAATGTACAGTTTAAGCTGCTGGGCATGTACGGCGATGACAACTACGCTCTGCTCAGTTTTCAGCTGACTGCCGCAGACGGGATCTCTCTCGACGGAAAAATGCTGCCCTATACCGTATACATTGACGGTGCTTTGCAGGACCTTGGAGAAATGGGCGATGCAGTTACTGTTCGGGAGCGGAATGATGCATATTACTGCAATCTGCTGATCGACCATATTGGCTTGCGGGGGAAAGCATTAGACCTGACATTCCAGAACCTGTATACACAGGAACAGTATGACAAGGTGTATCAGCAGGTGACAGACTATGAAAACGAATTACAACAGGACTATATCCGGCAGCTGTGGGGCGAAGATGTCCTGAACAGTCTGGAAAAAGATACACTGCCGGAAAACTTTGATGTAGAAGCATGGAAAGCCTATCGAATTGCACATGGGTATCCCCAGAAAATTTCGGAGAAGTTGCAGGAAGCATATATGCAGTCAGAACGAGAAGCTTCGGGTAGCTGGCATACCAGCATGACACTGGACTTTGCCAATACCGATCAGATTACGGCGGACTTTGCCGGCGGTTCTGTCACACTACAGCCGCTGTCTGCCAGTCTGACGATACCGGAGGAATGGACTGCGGAATCTTCCTATATCAATTGTGTCATCACATTGAAGGACGGCAGAAAAGTGTACTCTGATTATTACGAAGGAGATTACAGCAATCCCAATGATACAGATAATCTGCTTCGCGGTATCCACGCACTGCCTGACTGCGAAAATGACACGCTGGAGCAGTATCTTCCGATCGCACAGGCTTTTGTGGAATCAGATGCCACAAGGGGAACTCAGACCCAGATCTTGTGCTACGGCGAGCCGATCGAACCGACAGAAGTGGCAGCTGTTACGCTGTACCGCTTCGCATATCGGGGCGAGAATGCTCTTGGCACCAGCGGTGTGCAGGGATATGATCTGACCGATACGATGGTACTTTATCAGGGATAGTGCTTTCTGACGGAACAAGCAGAAAGGATGTATGAATATGAGTGGAAATCGACAGCAACGCCGGAAACGGCAGAAATATTTTCGCATCGCGGCACTATTGCTCTGTCTGGCGGTGCTGGCGTTTTCCGTCTGGCTCTTGTTTATACCGAATCAACTGAATCACCGAAAAGGAAATCCTACGCTCCACAACAACGCAGGGACAGCCGGAACGGAATCCGCTGCCGGCATGGAGCAGAACGCCGATGCACAGGGATTTCTGGCGGTGCTGGAGGGCAGCACAGCACAGCTCCCCGCAGCAGACGGCAGCTGGAACAGCAGTGACACTTCCGTTGCAGAAGTGGACAGCAGCGGCACAGTCACCGGCGTACAGCAGGGCAGATGCCAGATCACTGACGGCAAGACTAATTACCAGATCGCCGTGCGGCATCTGGAACAGCGGCAGGAGGGAACCTATGCAGACGGCATTCTGATCGTCAACAAGTCCTATCCGATGTCTGCCGACTATGATCCCGGATTGCAGCCCATTACCAAGGACGCGTTTCAGAAGCTAAGTGACGCGGCGGCACAGGAGGGGCTGGATCTGTATATTGGTTCCGATTATCGGGATTATGCCTATCAGGTGAAGATCTATAACAACTACTGCAATCTCTACGGTTCGGAACAGGCGGACAGCTTTTCCGCCCGTCCGGGCTATTCGGAGCACCAGACCGGACTGACCATTGACTGCAACACTATTGACGATGCCTTTGGCGATACGCCGGAAGCCGCGTGGCTGGCACAGCACTGTGCAGACTATGGCTTCATTATCCGGTTCCCGCAGGGCAAGGAAGATGTCACCGGCTATCAGTATGAGCCGTGGCATATCCGCTATGTGGGCGTGGACATTGCAAAGGAAATCCAGAAATATGACCTGACATTGGAGGAATATCTGGGCGTGGATTCCGTCTATGCTGCTCCGTGGCAGGGATAAGCGTACTTTTCAACTTGCCTATAGCAATACCGCACAAAGAGCGTCTGGCGACTTTGCACGCCATCTGCTTGCAAATTT
>OGCO01002172.1_pt1 | contig 26705 bp, 30 predicted proteins | sample 1570171 | NCBI WGS metagenome assembly OGCO01 (sample SAMEA4370583, study PRJEB24528) | human gut metagenome
GGTTTTCTATGCAAATTGTTCGGTTTTCGAAAAAACGCTATTCTTTGATTATCGCGGCGCAGGATTTGCGCTGCGGATTCGGCAAACTTGAATTTGTCGGCTTGCCCTTTGTGTTTGAGACGGTGTAGCCGAAAAAGCGCTGGAGCGTTTCGAGATCGCCTCTGTCCCATGCAACCTCGATGGCGTGGCGAATGGCACGCTCCACCTTGCTTGCGGTTGTTTTATACTGCTTGGCAATATCGGGATACAGCCCCTTCGTAATGCCGACCAGCACGTCCTGATTTTCCACTGCCATCATCACCGCTTTGCGAATAAAGTGATACCCCTTTATGCCGGCAGAGATTCCCATGCGACTGAGCAGAATGGAAATTTCGCTTTCCAGCTCCTCGAAAGGATTTTCCCTCCGCTCCGTTGCTTTCGGTTTCGCTGCTTCCTTTGTTGGCGTTTCCTGCTTCAGCATCTGATGGATGCGCTCCAGCAGAAGCTCCCCCTGAATCGGCTTCGCCATATAATATTCCGCACCAAGGCTGATTGCCTGCCGCACCAGCTTATCGCTGTCAATCGCGGAAATAAAAATGCAGATACACGGAAGTCCCCTCTTTTTGATGTTTTCCAGAACCCATAAGCCATCCCGCTCCCCTAGCAGGATGTCTGTCAGAAGCACAGCAGGCTTTTTCTGTATCACCAAATCCAGCAGGGCTACGCCGTTATCCGCCATGCCTACCACTGTCATATCCCCCCTTCTTTCCAGACAGCGCTTCAAGCGTTGCAGATAAAATCCGTCTCGATCCGCCAGTACCACTTTTGTTTTTTCTTGTTCTTTCATAAAATACACCCCAATTCTTACTTTGCTGCTCCTTCTCCAAAAGAGAAGGAGGAAGATGCCCCTCTTCCGTTTTTCATTATAAGATAATTTATCTGATTTTGCTACAGATTCCGAACGAAATACACAATTTTCAAACTGAAAAAGGCACAAAATAAATTGTTTTGACAAAAAAACAATCTTATCTTTATTTACTATCTGCTTTTTTCTACAAAAGAACAATATTTTTCCTCTTATTTTTGTGCTTTATTTCGGTTGTTTTCCACAAAAAAACCTCATACCGCAGAACAGACTCCACGGATATGAGGTTTAAAAATCGAATTATGTAATTTTTTGTCTGAATTGATTGCAGAAAATCAGAATTTCTTTCTTGTCAGAAAATCGGGAATCTTGATTTCGGATTCATAATCATAATCCAAATCTGCGAATCTTCTTGCGGCAGGACGTGCGTCCTCCTGTGCAGGCTCTTCGGAAGTCTCCTCTGTTTCCGCAGCAGGTTCCTCTTCTCTTTCTGCTCTTTCTGCTCTTTCGCCTCTTGCAGCAATGGTTTCCGCAAAGGAACGTCTGGCAGGTGCTTCTGTGTGCGCTTCATCCTCCAGACCTGTTGCGATAACCGTAACCACAACCTCGTCATTCAGCTCTTCATTCAGTGTAGTACCGAAGATGATTTCTGCTTCGGGGTCAATAGCTTCTCTAATCAGCTCTGCTGCTTCCTCTGTTTCCATCAGACCAAGGTTCATGTCACCGCTGAAGTTAATCAGGATATGCTTTGCACCCTCGATGGTTGTTTCCAAGAGAGGGCTCTGGATTGCCATTTTCGCAGCAACCTCAGCCTTATTTTCACCGCTTGCGCGACCGATGCCCATGTGTGCAATGCCTCTGTTTGCCATGATGGTTCTGACATCGGCAAAGTCCAGATTGATCACGCCGGGCTTGGAAATCAAATCGGCAATGCCCTGTACACCCTGCAGCAGAATTTCATCCGCCTTGCGGAAAGCTTCTGTCAGGGTTGTTTTCTTATCAATAATGGAAAGCAGTCTCTGGTTGGGGATGATAACCAGCGTATCTACGTTCTTTTTCAGCTCTGCAATGCCCTTTTCCGCATTGCCCATTCTTTTCTTGCCTTCAAAATTGAAGGGCTTTGTCACAACGCCGACTGTCAGAATGCCCAGCTCCTTGGAAATGGACGCGATGCGGGGAGCCGCACCTGTGCCTGTGCCGCCGCCCATGCCTGCGGTAATGAATACCATATCGGAACCACGCAGTGCCTGCGCGATATCATCCTGTGTTTCATCCACGGAGCGCTGACCGATTTCAGGGTTGCCGCCTGCGCCCAGACCCTTTGTCAGCTTTTCGCCAATCTGGATTTTCGTTGCGGATTTGGATTTGGACAGAGCCTGTCCGTCTGTATTGATGGAAATGAATTCCACCCCATCCAAGCCGTCTTCAATCATTCTATCTACTGCGTTGTTGCCGCCGCCGCCAACACCGATTACTTTAATCTGCGCCATATTACTCATAGGGATATCTAATTCGAGCATGCTATAATCTCCTCCTAGGTTGTTCTGAAAATTTATCAACTTATATTATACACGAAAGAAAAGCCGATTGCCATAGCAAAAACAAGTTTTCCTACGAATTTTTGCTTTTTTTTAAACGCCTTTTTCCATTTTTGTCAGTTATATTCTATCATAGTATCTTTTCTCTTTTTATTCAAGCAGAAAATCACAAATTCAGCAAAAAATATTTCAGTGCCGCTTTCTTTTTTCTCCGTCCCATCAGGTCAGGTATTGAAAGGTAACATTCGCCTTGGGGTTGTCCAATCCGCTGAGGTCTAAAATCCCTCTGTCCTCCTTGGGAATCGTTTTTACAATCTGCTGCATATACTGAATTTTCATATCGCCGTTCGTCATATTCCCCAGATGAATCTGCACCTGGTTCACATAGGCATAAATATCCTTCGGCTTGGAAACATCAATTTCCACCACCTCATCCAGAAGCTCATATTTTTCCATCAGCTGCGAAATTTCCAGAATCACTGCAAGCGCATCCGTATTCTGCACGGGAAGGATTTCCCCCTCCGTAAAGCTGTCAAATTTCAGCCCCTTAACCAGCGGCAGTGCATCCCTGCAGCTGCCTGCCACCTCAAGCACACGCCCTTCCTCATCTATGTAGAGGTACGACCCCATATAGGGCACATACCCTCTCGCCTTTCTTTCCTTTATCGTGATTTTCATGGTATGGGGCAGCTTGGCGGAAAGCTTCGCAGAAGCGATATACGGACTTTTCTCAAGCGTTTTTTCCGCTCTGCCTTTGCTGAACAGAAGCAGATTATCCCCCTTGGAAAGACCGATTTTTTCGCAAAGCTCGGATGTCGTAAACTGGCTTGCGCCCTCCACCTCTATTTTTTTCACCGAAAACAACGGCGAAAACAGCACGCATGCAGCCACAACCACCACAAGCACCAGCGCAATCACGATTTTCTGGTCAAGCCCCTTTTTCTGCGGCTTTTTCTGATAGTAGCCGATTTCCTCCATCAGGTCAATATCAAGCATTTCCTGTGATTTTTTCTGTCGTTTGTTCTTCCGATGAAACATATCGTATCCTTTCTGTTCTATCAGCCCTGCTCTGTCAGCCGAATCTCTCCGCCCAGAAGCGAAAGCGCAGTCTCTATTTTTTCATAGCCACGCTCCACATATTCCGCGCCATGCACAAGGCTTTCGCCCTCCGCCGCAAGTGCCGCGCACAAAAGCGCCGCCCCACAGCGCAAATCCCTGGCAAAAACCTCCGCACCAAAGAGCCGCTCCACGCCGAAAACCGAAGCCCTTCTCCCCTCGATGCGGATATCGGCTCCCATGCGGCAAAGCCCCTCTGCCTGCGAAAAACGGGCTTCAAACACTGTTTCACTAATCATACAATGTCCTTTCGCCAATGTCAATAAAGCCATCAGCAAAGGCTGCATATCCGTCGGGAAGGCAGGAAACGGCCCTGTTATAATCGAAAAATCCGACAGCAGCCGCCTTGGCGGACGCATCCACAGGAGGCCTCCCTCCTCCCAGAAAAGCCGACAGCCCGTCATCCGCAGGGCTTCCGAAACCGCGCCAAGCTGCTCCCGCTCCAGTCCCTTCAAGCATAGCTCTCCCCCTGTCATGGCAGCGGCACAGAGAAACGTACCGCCCTCGATACGGTCGGCAGGAATCGTGAAAACCGCCCCATGCAGCCGCTTCACCCCCTCAATCAGAAGGCTGCCCGTTCCCTCGCCGTAAATTTCCGCCCCCATGGCACGCAGAAACCGCACCAGAGCTACAATCTCCGGCTCTCTCGCGGCGTTATGCAGCACCGTTACCCCCTCCGCGCACACCGCCAGAAGCAGAATGTTTTCCGTTGCACCCACGCTCGGAAACGGCAAATCAATCCTGCATCCCTGCAGCCGCTCCGCCCTGCAATCAAGAATCTCGTTCTCCTCCGCAATGGAAACGCCCATCCTGCGAAAGGCGGCAAGGTGCAAATCTATCGGGCGTTTGCCAATCGCACAGCCACCGGGATACGCAATCCTGCCTGCACCGCTTCTGCCGAGCATCGCCCCCAGAAAGAGGATGGAGGAACGCATTTTTCGCACGGCTTCGCCGCAAAGCGCGGCCGCCTGCATCTCGCGGCTGTCTATCACCGCCGTCCGCTCCGTCAGCGTGACCGAGCAGCCCAGTTCTCTGAGGATTTCCAAGGTCTGCGAAACATCCCGAATCTGCGGCAGATTTTCCAGAACCACCTCATCCGCCGCAAGCACGCACGCCGCCAGAATGGGCAAAGCGGCATTTTTGCTCCCCCGCACCGCAAATTCTCCCTCTATCCGCTTCCCGCCCTGCACCAGATATGTCCCCATGGCGTTCCCTCCAAAAATTCCTTTACCCTCATGCTATCGGCAGAGAGCCTATTCGGTGCGTGTTTTTTATTTACAAAAAAGAGAAAAACAGCTAAAATCAAGAGGAAACGATACTTTTGGACAAAAAGGAGTGCTTCAGATGGAATTAAAGAGAAATATCCTTGATATAAAGGGCATAAAGGTGGGACAGGCGGAAAATCCGACTGCGAAAACAGGTGTAAGCGTTGTGCTTGCGGAGGATGGCGCGATTTGCGGCGTGGATGTGCGCGGCGCAGGCCCCGGCACGAGAGAAACCGACCTTTTAAACCCCATCAATACCGTGGAGAAGGTGCATGCCGTTGTGCTTTCGGGCGGCTCTGCCTTCGGCTTGGAGGCGGCAAGCGGTGTCATGAACTGGCTTGAAAAAAGGGGCATCGGCTTTGATGTCGGCGTAACAAGCGTACCCATCGTCCCCTCTGCGGTGCTGTTTGATTTGGAATATGGGGATGCCTTCGTTCGCCCCGATAAGGAAATGGGCATGCAGGCATGCGAAAACGCCTCCGATTCTGTCCTTCTGGAAGGTGATTACGGCGCAGGCTGCGGCGCAACGGTCGGCAAGCTGCGCGGCATGGCGCATTGCACAAACAGCGGCATCGGCTCATGGAGCGAGGAAACGCCAAACGGGATTCGCGTGGCAGCGCTGATTGCGGTCAATGCCATCGGGGATGTTTACGAAAACGGCAGCATCATCGCAGGCACAAGGGCAGATGACGGCAGCTTTACCTCTACGGAGGAGGGCTTTTTGCAGATGGCATCCAATTTTTCCATCAGCGGCAAAAACACCACCATCGGCGTAGTCGCAACCAATGTGAAGCTGACAAAGGCACAGGCAACAAAGGTGGCAGGCATGGCGCATGACGGACTGGCACGCTGCATCCGCCCGATTCATACCTCCCTTGACGGGGATACGATTTTCTGCCTTTCCACAGGCGAGCTGGAATTCCCCGAAAACCCCGTAGATACGGTCGGTATCCTTGCCGCAAGGGTAGCGGAGCAGGCAATTATCCGCGCGGTGAAGGCAGCAAAATAATTTTTCGGAAAATATCGATTTTCTGTTTTCCGATTCCCTTCGCTATGGTACAATAAAATATCATAGTAAATATCATACAGAACAGTTACATGGTTATCAGCATTAGGAGGTACTTATGAAGCAGGACATGATTTTGATTCTGGATCTGGGCAGTGAGGAAAATCCCAAGATTGCCCGCGAGATTCGTGCATTAGGAGTTTATACGGAAATTCATCCCCACGATATTACCGCAGAGGAGCTGGCAAAGCTGCCCGGCGTAAAGGGGATTATCTTAAACGGCGGCGTGAACCGCGTGGTGGATGGCGTGGAAATTGATGCATCCGAGGCGGTTTACAACGCAGGCCTTCCTATTTTAAAGGCAGACCATAAAGGCGGCGCGGCTTTCCCTGCGGATGATGCAGAAAGAGAAACAGTTCTGAAGCATTTCGTATTCGATACCTGCAAGGCAGAAGCCAACTGGAACATGGAAAACTTCATTGCCGACCAGATTGAACTCATCAAGCGTCAGGTTGGCGATAAAAAGGTTCTGCTGGCGCTCTCCGGCGGCGTGGATTCCTCTGTTGTTGCGGCGCTTTTGATTCGTGCCATCGGCAAGCAGCTGACCTGCGTGCATGTAAACCACGGTCTGCTGCGCAAGGGCGAGCCCGAACAGGTGGTTCAGGTGTTCCGCGATGAAATGGATGCAAACCTGATTTATGTAGATGCCGTTGACCGCTTCCTGGATAAGCTGGCAGGCGTTGCCGACCCCGAACAGAAGCGTAAAATCATCGGCGCGGAATTCATTCGCGTATTCGAGGAGGAAGCAAGAAAGCTGGAAGGCATTGAATTCCTCGGTCAGGGAACGATTTACCCCGATATCATCGAATCCGGCACAAAAACCGTAAAGGTAATCAAATCTCACCATAACGTCGGCGGTCTGCCTGAGGATTTGGATTTTGCACTGGTAGAGCCTCTGAAAATGCTGTTTAAGGATGAGGTGCGTGCCTGCGGCAAGGCTCTGGGTCTGCCCGACAGCATGGTTTACAGACAGCCCTTCCCCGGTCCCGGTCTGGGCGTGCGCTGCCTTGGTGCCATCACAAGAGACAGATTGGAGGCTGTACGCGAATCCGATGCCATCCTGCGTGAGGAGTTCGCAAAGAACGGTCTGGAGGGCAAGGTTTGGCAGTATTTCACCGCTATCCCCGATTTGAAATCCGTAGGCGTGAAGGATAATAAGCGCGTGGATGAATGGTGCGCCATCATCCGTGCCGTAAATACAATCGATGCTATGACCGCAACCGTAGAAAATGTACCCTTCGAGCTGCTGCAGCATATCACCGACCGTATCACACATGAGGTTAAGGGCATAAATCGCGTGCTGTTCGATTTGACACCCAAGCCCACCGGTACGATTGAATGGGAATAATCTGAACAAATTCCAGAAACCCATTGAAACTTAAAAAGGCCTTGCTCATCTGCTTGGATGAGCAAAGTCTTTTTTTATGTCCTTATTTTTCTCCTGCCCTTTTCCAATACTCCAGCTGAGGCAGCAGCTGCCGCAGATAGGCGCGCACCTCCTCCTCTGTGTATGTATCCTGTGGCATATTTTTCACGCACACCTCAATCAAATCCTCCATATTGCTATACAGATATACCCCCTCGGCGTAGCACCATTTGCAGTAATCCTCATTCAGAAAGCCGTCCTTTTCCCTGCTGATGCTGTCATCCGCAAGCGGCATGCCGCAGCATTGGCAAATCAGCTCTCTCGGCGAGCCAAGCAATGTGTTGATGGACACATCGAACAGCTTGGATAGTCGCTTTAATGTCTCGGTATTCGGAATCGTATCTCCCCTCTCCCAACGGGATACCGCCTGTCTGGTCACAAACATCCTTTCCGCCAGCTCATCCTGCGAAAGCCCTGCCTTTGTGCGCAGCTGCAATAAAATATCCTTTGTTTCCATACTTTTTGTTTCCATATCCTTCACCGCCTTTTCTCCAGTATACTCGAACCGCCGTCTTGGCGCAAGCAACGCGCAGTTGCCGCGGAGGGATTGCCCTACACCACGCCCTCCTCTCTCGTTCTGTAGTTCCGCCCTTCGCCCCATCCGATTTTCAGCTTATATTTGCCGCACCGCTGATAAATTCTGCTGCCCATAGCTTCGTCAAGCTCCATGATTTCATTCAGCCCTCTTTCCCCTGAAAAAATCGTCCGCAGGGCGCGATTATTATACCGTGCGTTGATGATTTCAAACGCAAGATTGATGTCCCCATCGGTCGGCAGTGCGCCGTTTCTGGTTTTCAGAAAATCGTCGATATACAGCACCTCCGCCGTTTTCCATTTGTTGATTTCGCGCGCATAGTTTTCATCATCCGTCTTGAGGGCTTTTAGCTTGGTGGCTTCTTCCGTCCAGATCATGTAGCGCACGCCCTTGCCCTGCAGCATGAGTCGATTCGCAATGGCGGTGCAGATATGCGTTTTCCCTGCCCCGACCTGTCCGCCGATATAAAACCACCCCTCTCTTTCCTCACAGAAGCATTCCGCCGCCGCAAGGATGGATTTCTGCCAGCTTGTTTTCGCCTCGTAGGTCTCGAAGCGATACCGCTCCGCCATGTCCTGCAAGCCGCTTCGTTTCAGCCGCCACTTGCCCCTGCGCTTCTCCATGCACTCGCACTCCATGGTGTATTCATACCCATCCTTCATCAAAAACACAAACCCCTTGTTGCGGCAAATCGGGCAGTCATACCCCGTCAGGTCGCCCCTTCTGCTGTTGTATAACGCCATCCGCTCCTCACAGGACGGTGCCGTCGTATTTTTCGCTGCCTGCATCAGCGCCTTCACATCTACCATACCCCTTCACTCCTTTTCCGCTCTCCTGACGGCAATATCCACTCACATTCTCCGTCTGCTTCGCTTCCTTTCTCTCCCAGTTTCGCACCACTGCCTTCCAGTCCTTCATCTCGGACTTGCCAAGCCGCCAGCCGTTGGCGGTGTAATAATCCATAAACCGCTCCGGACTGATACGATAGCCCTTGCTTTCGCAGTACGCCCGTACCTCCTCTACAGAAGGGGGATGAAAGGGGTGTGGTTGTCCGTCCTGCGAAGCATTCTCATTCCCCTCTCCATTACCCTTTTCATTCTCATTACCATTACCCTTCTCATTCTCATTCTCATTTACATTACCATTACCATTTACATTAGGTTTTGCATCCCGTAACCTATGGTTTTCCGTCTCAGAACCATCGGTTTTCCTATCGGATACCGCCTGCTCCCCCTCGGAGGGGCTTGCCTTTGGTCTGCCGCCCTTTGCGCCGTTTGCTCGTCGTTGGTTATTCGCATCTATCTGCGGCTTCGCCATCTTCAAAACCACCTCCGCCAGTGTGCCGCCTGTCTGCTCCGCTCCATTCAGCCCATATTCGCACAGAAAACGCATACATTCAGCAAATTCCGCGTCCCCTAAGCCCTTGATGGAATCGTAAAAGCTGCGGTAGAAGATAAAGCTTTCTCTCTCCATTTTTCTCCCCCCTTTCGTTGCTTCTCTTTCTGTATACCATTTCTGTAGTCTCACATAGTCTCGATGTGAAGAAAAGCGCAAAAAAGGCAATAAAAAATCCTCCTTCTTCTGTAAAAAGAAAGAGGATTGGATTTAGCTTTCCCGCGTCAGCAGGCAGACGTTTTCGATATGGAACGATACATTAGTAAGTACGTCATATCCACCTATCTGTTCAAGGGAACATATCTACGAACCCTTTAACGATAACTCCATTTTTGAACCCTGCCTTATATTATTTACTCTCTTCTACAACACTTCGCATAGAAGTATGCCGTAATGCCGACATTGGCTTCCCATTGACTTTTGCATCGAGGTTCAAATATGTTACTCCATCCCTAATAATAATAGGACTATTCTCTTCTCCTGGTTGCAACTCTATGTATGGGCGTTCCTTCGCATGAATGCTTTGGGCATGCAATGTTCCCAATTCGAATTTTCTATCGGTTCTACTATTCAGTAGATAGAACCAATCAATGTACAAATTTTCAAATTTATCATACATGCAAATAAACATCTCTGCTGCTTTTCCTGAAGCTTTATTAAAGTAAATATCATCATTCATAAAAAGCTGCAGTTGAAATTGTTTTGATCTATGGAGATAATACACATCCATTATGAACGCCGGATATTCCATACACGTTTCTAATTCAGCAGCTTTCTTATCAATCGTAAAAGCTTTAGCTTTATTCAAATCTTCAGATAGAATGTGAAGATTCTCATAGGTACAGTTCAATCCATCATTATCCAGATGTTCTATTATGTTACCCTCTGCTTGCATTCGGTCAATATTTTCACGCCCATAAATAAATCCCAAAACAAACTCATGGAAATATATGTTTAACTTACTGTTATGCAAATAAGGGTGCTTACCATCTTTATATGTCCAAGTGTACTTTTTAACTTCTTCTAGTAATGACGGATCATTTGTTATTTTTGCAACATGCCCTTTCCACTGATCTCTACTTAGTTCAATAACATTACCGATAACTCGTATGTTAACTGCTTTAGGCATCTATTCATCACCTTCTTCTTCATAATCTTCTGATGTGAGCAAGACTGCTGGAGTATATTCGCATTCTGGTACAAGGCTTTTAATCGCAATGAATAATTCTTCGAAATAATCACCAGGTACCCAGTATGTTTCTTTAAACTTCGTTTTATCTGAATATGTAATATTAAATTCAATACCACCTATATCAGTGCAGAACTCTTCAACGCCTCTTTCAATAATTCCTGGAAGCATACCCGTAACCTCATCATATTTCATTTTGAAGATTGGTCTGTTCGTTTTGTAACTCCACTTTCTCTTTGGATTAATATCCGTTTCCTGATAAGGAACATATTCATAGGCTATTGAATCTTGCGTAATGGTCACTTTATCATTGAAGGCTTCATCATAGCAGCAATAGCCTGACGAGCCTTTTATCGCAATTCGTGTTATTTCTGCCATGCTGTACCTCCTATTTCATAATCGCTTTAACTTTGGATATCAATGTGATGTCCGCCGGAAGCCACTGCACACTATCGAGTTCACTCTTGTTAAGCCACTTTGTATCTTCTGCTTCTAACAACTTAAGCTCTCCTTCTATCACTTCACACAAAAAGCAATCCATCGATAAATGAAATGAAGGATAATCATATTCAACAGTATCGATTAAATCTCCGACACCTATAAGAGTATCTAGTTCTTCCTTTATTTCTCTAACAAGGGCCTCTTGAGAAGTCTCTCCAGGTTCAATTTTTCCACCAGGGAATTCCCACTGACCCTTGGATTCTCCATAACCTCTAACTGTAGCAAATATCCGTTTCTTTTCTTTTATAGAATCACAAATAACTGCAGCTACAACTTTTACTGTTTTCATATCAATCCTAAATGAATTCAAGCATCTTCTTTTCCATGCAGAATTCATATCCCATCTTCTTTAATCCAACTTTATCAAAGTCTACCGCAATAGAGGTTCCTTCGATTGCAGTAATAGTTCCAATTCCAAATGCCTTATGTTTTACTTGCTTACCTATAATATCAACAGGAATAACAACTGGTGGCTTTGGTTCTGGCTTTGGAATAACTGGTGGAACATACGTAGATTTGCTGCCCGACTTTTTCTTAGCAGCAATCATCTTCATATACTGTTCATCCACGTCCTTACCACGCGCTTTGAAATCTTCCATATCCTTAAATACAAACATGGCCGGTTTCTTTACATCATTATCAGACACCGGACGGATAGGAAACATCCAAACTTTACGAGGAACTCCATCCTCGCCAGGCTGAGTTTCGGTGTAAGGTTTATCAACAAGCTCTATCCTTCCGCAGTACACATACTCGCCTGCATCCATTACTTCGAAAAGGTGGACATCGACGCCATTGTAACCGCTTGCTGCAAGAGTCGCATTCTGAGACCAGTTAATATCCTGATCTCCATTCTTCCCCATACCAGTGTAGTGGAGAACTCCACCAATCCACTTATCGTGATAGATTCCTTTTGTGTAGTCTGAGACAATAACCAAAGTATTCGTAGTCTTTGAACGTCTCATCCCGCCCATATTCCCGCATTTGAATATATCAACAATATCTGCATTTTTTAGTATTTGCCCTATTTTTAATCCATGATTAAATACCATAGTGCACCTCCAAATTTGATAAACTTTCTAGAAATTCATTCTTCTTCCGGATAGCACGCTCTCCAAAGCATGTCAATCATATCCGCCTCATACTCCTTATCCACCTACACTTTAATAGTTTTATCACACTCTGCATCTTATTTTTCCTTTATGTATTTTCCACTCTTGATACGCTCATCATTGGGTTTTTCTGCATCAGCCGGAATAGCCCAATAGGAACCGATCTTTGTTGCACCTGGAATTCTATTTTCTGCACATAAAACCTGAATTCTTCTGATGGAGATACCCCATTTTTCAGATGTTTGTCGTATTGATAAATATTCCATATAGTCCTCTCTTATAGTACAAATAACACACAATACAATCTAACGATATTATATTCCAAACCGCGAATAAAATCAATCTAAAAAAGGCAGCCAAGCCTAAGCCTGCTGCCCTTGCAAATTCTTGTTATCTCGGAATATCCAGTTCAATGCCTGCTTTGAAACAAACTTTGAACCTATCCTCATAAATCTTTATCTCTTGAATATACTTTCTGACCATCGATTCATCATATTCAGTGAGTTCTTCATTTGCTTCTATCAGGTACTCTTCCAATTCAGAAATTCTCTTTTTAAATCCCTCAGTATCAGCCTTGGCTACCAATAGCTTCTGCTTCTTTTCTTTAAGTCTGTCAACCTCATCGGCGAGAGCCGAATAATCCTTTTTGGCCTGGGCTAGCTTCACCAGTTCTTTCTGCTTTGCAGTAAGAAGCTCATTTAATGTTTCCAACTCACCGGTGTTATCATCTGCAATCGCGGCCTCGATATTCTGTAATAGAACTATCTTCATTGATGAAGAGCATCTTACTAAAAGGTTTATGGCCTTTACTGTTGCCTGCTGAAGTTCTTCCTCACCAATCGTAGGTGCGTCGCATGCATCTGGTCCATACTCAACCCTGGTGCAGCATCGCCATACATTTGACCTTTTTCCTCGATTATTCCAGGCAATGCGCCTGTAAATATCCCCACATCTGGTGCAAGTGCAAATGCTGCTCAGAGCGTATTTGCTGGAATAGATTCTTTTTCTTTTATCACCATTGCTATACATATTAGATCTTCTAAGAAGCTCTTCTTGCACCTGGGTGAACAGGTCTCTAGGAATAATCGCCTCCTGGCTTCCAGTAACGTAGTATTGTGGAACCGAGCCATCATTCTTAATTCGCGTTTTTTCAATAAAGTCTGTGGTGATTGTTTTCTGCAAAAGAGCATCGCCTATGTACTTCTCATTTTGAAGAATACCCTTAACTGTACTAAGGTGCCATTTGTATTTTTTCCCGCCGGTCTTTATCTTATCTCTCTCAAGACCATCAGCAATTTCACCAAGGCTGGCCCCTTCCAGAAATTCTCGGTAGATGCGTTTTACTATCTTTGCCTCCTCCTCGTCTATGATGAGATTTCCTTCTTCATCCTTGGTGTAGCCTAGGAAATGATTGTGGTTAACCTGCACCTGACCGTTCTGGTATCGGAATTGAAGTCCTAGCTTAACATTCTGGCTTAGAGACTGCGATTCCTGTTGGGCCAGAGAAGCCATGATGGTAAGTAGCAACTCGCCGCTTGCTTCCAGAGTGTTAATATTCTCTTTCTCAAAAATAATCGGAATATTCTTTTCTCTTAGCTGCCTTACATATTTCAGGCAATCGATTGTATTTCTGGCAAATCGGCTGATGGACTTAGTAATAACCAAGTCAATCTTTCCAGCCATGCAATCTTCAATCATGTCATTGAAGCCCTCTCGCTTTTTGGTGTTGGTGCCGGAGATACCATCATCGGTGTATATGCCTGCAAGCTCCCATTCTCTATTTCTGTTAATAAAGTCAGTATAGTGTTCTACCTGAACTTCGTAACTTCCAGCCTGTTCATCGCTGTCAGTACTAACTCGACAGTACGCTGCGACTCTAAGCTTAGGCTTACTTTCTTGTTTTGATACGTTATTTCCCAGACGACGTCTTGCCGGGATTAAGGTTACATTATCCTTCATTTAAAATCTCCTTTATCAGACCATATGCATACTCTGCTTGCAGGTATGGGTCTTCGTATTTTATTTCTACATTTCCTATTTTGAAATTAAAATCTGTAGGCGTTGGTGAACCCGGAGTCAACTCCCTGATACGATTTTGATTCTTGGCATTATTGCTTCTTATCTCGTTTGCTTTGTAAAAAGTCTCATCATCGATAATCCGCGGATAGAATTCTGTACCAAGGTAAATGTCATTCTTAATAAGTCTGCCAACGACTGAATGCGTTTTCTCAATACCCACCTTAGCAGCTGCAGCTCGCATGGATTTGCACTCAATAAAATTCTGAAATAATGCTCTAATTCTCTCAGCTACTGGTTCATCAATGTAGGCTATGCCATTTTCAATTTTGTATCCGTAGGGAACGTGGCTCATGCTACTACCAACCTTTCTGTCAATTTTAATCCACACTTCAAATTAAATGTGAACGTGTGCCTATCCTGCACCGTTATGGTATCAACAAATTCCAGGAACAGTTCATCGGTATATTCCTGAAGGATACCCTTTTTTGATAAAAATCGCATAAGTTTTTCTGCCTCCTGCAGGTGGTTTAAATCACCACTTATGCTCTTGGAAAGCTTCTGCTTTTCTGTATAAAGTAACTCAGCTTCCTGGAGAAGGTCACTTTTCTCAGAATGGTAAATGTCCGGCTCAATGTAGCCAGAACTCATGAGCTTTACCAAAACCTGCTGTTGTTCCTGATAGGCTTCAAGCTTCTCTTCCAACTCATTGATCTGGCGCAGCCTTTCCTTATCATTTTGACCTCTAAGCCCTTTTATGAAGACCTTTATCACCTGCCTCTGTCCTACTTGCAATTTATTTAGCATTCGTACAAGAGCCAGTTTTATGTCATTATCGTTTACGTAGAGCATGCTACAGGAGGTCTTATCCTCAAGATGGCCATTGCAACTCCAGGCGATGTAGTTACCACTTGGTTTGTAATGATTACGCCTTTTAAAGGTTGACCCGCACTCACCGCAAATAATTCTTCCTGAAAAAGCATATCTGTTTTGGTACTTTCCAGTATCTTCGCCTTGTCCTTTTTCCTTGCCTCGTCTATTCATAGCTTCCGCAACCTTATCAAAAATATCATGCGTAACAATTGCCTCATGATGTTCCCTACAAAGATACATATTCTTTTCGCCATAATTAGTATGGCGATTGAAACACTCATCTGTGAAGGTCTTCTGAAAAATAACATCTCCGGTGTACTTTTCGTTTTTAAGGATTCCCTGAACTGTCGATGCATGCCATTTTGCACCTCTCTTTGAAGATATACCTCTTTCATTTAAGGTATTAGCAATGATGTGCGAGCCTTTTCCTGAAAGAGCCCATGTAAAAATTTCTCTTACCACCGCAGCTTCTTCAGGGACAATTACCATCTTGTCATCGATGTTATCGTAACCGTAAGGCGGGTATCCAATGATGTAAGTACCTTCTTCATATCGATGCTTGATGGACCATTTATTGTTTTCCGAAATAGACCTGGACTCACTTTCCGCAATTGAGCTTAGTATTGAAAGCATTAGCTCTGAGCTCATATGCTCGGTATCAATATTTTCCTTCTCAAAGAAAATGTAGATACCAAGCTTTGAAAGGTTCCTTACCATCTCCAATGTGTTGGTCGTATTTCTGGAAAAGCGACTGATTGACTTTGTTATTACTCGATCAATTCTCCCCTCTTCACAATCCTTAAGAAGCATTACCAGTCCATCACGCTTTTCGACCTTGGTACCACTAATGCCCTCGTCATAATAAAGACCGGCGTACTCCCACTCTGAATGGCTCTTGATGAAGGAATCATAATGTTCCTTCTGGGTTTCCAGGCTTAGAAGCTGTTCATCGCTACCAGTGGATACTCGTGCATAAGCAGCAACTCTGATTTTCTTTTGTGCTGTAAAGCTTGGTGTAGCTTCAATTTTTCTAATCTTTGCCACCATCTCACCTCCTAGTTTGGTCAGTACTATCTATCACTCTAAAGGACACATAAAGCAAGTTAATTATCAAAGAATACCCATGAAATATGGCATAAAGTTTTCCTTATTTAATTCACTAATAATATTGTATTCGCGCTCTGATATAAGCCCTTCTTCAAATAGCTTAACTGTTATATTCTGAGCAATTACATAGGTGAAGTCCTGCTCCATTGCATTAAGATTCATTTTCCTCGCTGGAGCTAGTAAATGCCTTGGAATAGTGTCAAGCACTTGTATCTGCATATACATTCCCTCCTCTCGCTTAAAAAGATAATGTCTATCTATCACTCTATTTGAGAAAAAATACAAGTAAAATCTACATTAATTCTGAAAAAAATGGATCGAAGCTTGTTTTGTTTAAGGTCTGTAACCTATTTAACTCCTCTTCTGAAATTAAACCGCTTTTATAAATACTTTGGCTTATCTTCTGTGCCATTTCATATTCGAAGTCCTGCTGCATCTTTTCTTTTGTCATCACCCTTGCTGGTGTTTCAACTGCAGGGCTATTATTTCTATCCACCTGCATTAGCACCCACCTCCGAACCTATCCTCGATATAACACTCGTGACTGCAATATTTCCGGTCCTTATTACCATATGAAATAAAGCTCTTACCACATTTTTCACAAGTACATTCATAGTTTGCTTTTTTCTTTACCAAATCCATGTGTGAGTTCCACCAGGCATTTCTACATTTATCGCAGCAGAAGCGCTTTTTCTTTCTTCCAGGGTTCTGATTCACCAGCTTGCCACAGTTCTCACAAGCACAAACTTTATTCTCCCCAGAGACCGCAAATGCTCTGACACCACCAAGTCCATGTCGTTTGCAATAAGTCTTTATGCTGTTGATGGAAAGGTCCATCTTCTTAGAAATCTCTGTGTAGCTTAAGCCCTGTTCTCTATAAACTGCTATCTGATTCTTCTCTTTGTCCGTCATTGTCGAATCCTCCTTATCGTTTGAAGGTTTTTCCTTCTAACTTCCTAAGGGGTTTTTTGAAGTATAATTCCGGGTTCCTTACAAAAAAATAACGCCCACCCACACTCCTAAGAATGCAGGCAGGCGCAATACTCTGTTCTTTATGTTATTTTAAGAGTTCATTTACTTTTTTCTGTACTGCTTTCCAGTCATACCCTTCGGCAGATAGCTTTTTCTTTCATTCTTCCCCGTTGCCCCATTTGCCGTCAATTACTTCTTTTGCAATTTCGTCTACTGACTTCTTTTTGCCATATCCGTTAAAGCCGCCATTTTTGATAACAGATGGATAGTTCTTATAGCAGTAATTCATATCGCAGTTTCCACTGATTCCGTTTACCTTTCCTTTTGAAGAATACTGCCACATACCGTAATCGCCATTATATCTGCACTTGCCGTTATATTCCGCAACCCAAAGTGCATATTTTTTTGCAGTGCTTTCAGAGATAAATCTCTCTAACGGTGAGCGTGAAATATATAGTCCGGCAAAATACCCGTTTTTCTCAAGTTCACCGCAGAAGGCATTTACAATGCTGTCACAAAATTCTCTTCCTTTTGAAAACTGTTTCTGCTCCTCCAAATCAAAATACACAGGGTATTCAAATTGCTTCCCTTTTATGACGGACAGACAGGCTTTTGCTTCTTCCCTTGCCTCATCAACAGACATCGCATAAGAATACCAATACACACCAACATCAAATCCTGCCGCTTTTGCCTTACGGTAGTTCTCCTCAAAGCACTTATCCTTCTGTGATTGCAGTTTTCCATACCCCGCACGGATAATTACAAAACTGATACCGCTGTCTTTTACTTTTTGAAAGTTAATATTCCCCTGCCATTTAGAAACATCAATACCTCTTATCATTTGCTCTCCTCACTTTCCGCTCTGTTATGAATCTGCTCCAAAACCGCTTTTATCTTTTCCGGCACAGGCAGCCCCAGATGTGCGGCATTTTCTAAAAGGCTGACACCCTCATTGGAAATGTAGAAGAAAATCACCGCTGTCCTCAAGACACTGCCTGTCCCAATGATGTCTGCATCCAGTATATTTGCAATGCCCACCAACATAAAAATCAGCACCTTGCGGCAGATGCCACGAAACCCAACCTCACTGGAAAGCGTATGGTCATTTACCGCACACATAGTGCCTGTGATGTAGTCCATTGCCGTAAATACAAGCAAGGTGTAAAGCAAACCGTCACAGCCACCGAGGAAGTACCCAAGCCATCCTCCCAAGGCAGAGAATATCAGCTGAATCATATTCCAAAAATCCTTCATTTTCATCACCTCCAAAAAAGACGTCACTCCGTCTTATATCCGTTCAAGTCATATCCACGCTCTTTGAGCAGTTCCTTTACTACCGAAAGCTGTGTTTTCGGCACAATCTTCACGGTTTTGTTTTTCTCATCACAGGTTCTTCTATGATTAATTACAAGCTGAAAATACATCTCTGTCATATTAGTTTCCTCCCATCATTGTTTCATAAAAGTCTGCCAAAGACTCCATTAAGGTTAAATTGCTCTGCTCCTGCTGTTCATATATATCCGCCTGCATTTCCATAATAGCAAGTTCTGCGTCATTTGGCTGATACACTGCAGGTTCTTCCTTTGGTTTTGGAACAGTGAAACAGCCGTCTGTCACAGAATATTCCACACCATTATAAAAGTAAGTTTTACAATCCGTATAAAGCAGATATTCGCCTTCCTCCAAGTCAAAGCGTTTCACCGCAAACTTTTCTTTCTCTATCGGCTCGGCAACAACTGCCGAACCGTAATGAATCCAGTCCGGCATTTCTTTAGACTTATACCAGATTTCCGTTTCATTTCTTACTTCAAACATCAAATCACCTTCCTTGATATGTAACGGTTACGGAATGAATGTAATAGCTTTTTGAACCCGAATAATACTCCACAAGCTGTACCTGTTCTCCCGCTGTGCAGTACATACTGAAGGTTTTGGATACGGTAGCGGATGTGCTTGTCTGAATTGTGCCAATACACGGCATAAGGTAAAAAAGCGTACTGCCTCGGTCTGAAATATAATCACCCCAAGATACAGAGGATGAATCGGCTTTGCTTACATAGCTGGCACTGTTTACCGATGAGGCATCATAAGACGCATTTTGGTCAATGGTTCTTCCGCCTACATAACTGTAGTTATTGCTTGTAGCATTATAGCAATAGGACGCTGTTGCGGTGATGATTTTTCTTACCTCAATATTTGAGGAATAGCTTTGTGCATTTGATGTCACTGTTACCTTATAAACACCGTTTACGGGAGCGACAAACTTTGCAATACAGATATATCTGTCAGAATAGGTAGCTGATGTTATCGAACCCGAATATACCGTTGTCCCTGTACCTGTCTGGCTTGCCTGTCTTTGGGAAATGAGATAACTAAGTTTTTGGCTAAGAACTCCCGTACTGCTTGCACTGTTGTTGGTAATGGTGTAGGATCGAATGTTGTCAAGGTATCCTGCTCTTGCCGCTGTCCAAGAGGAAAGCAGTGCATTTAGTTTGCCCATAACCGTTCCCGCTGTGGCACTTCCGCCTGTGGCATTGGCTGATCCAATCAATGTGCTGATGATATAGCTTAATTTCTGGCTTAATGTACCGCTTGCATTGGCTGAAGTGCTTGCGGAAGTATTTGAAATAACGGCATTTAATTTTCCGTTTACTGTCCCGTCATATGTACTTCCGCCTGTGTCATTTTTCTTTCCGATTAACTTTTTAAGTGTTGCAAATACTGCTGCGTCCATGTTTTTCCTCCTTTCAGTTCTGACTGACAACGCTTGTAATCACATCATCTGTAATGGTAGTTGCCGTTGTGCTGTTTAAAAGTACATGACTGCCGTCAGAATCCCATGCCTTTGTGACACAGCGGATAACCTTATCTCCGATATTAGTGATTCGTTCTGCAATTTTCACTTCATTTAACACCATGGTTTCCGTAATGACCGTATCGGTTATGTTTGATGTAACCGTTGCCCCAATACGGTAGGCGATATTGTCAAAATCAAAGGTCTGTAATTGCGAAATATCATTCAAAACGCCTTGGTACCATTCATTGACAGCACTTTGCAGATGAGAAAATTCCGCCTGTTGATTGGCAAGCTGTGTATTTGTTTTATTCTCCTGTGCGGAAAACCGAGTATTCATTTTTTCCTGCACTTCATCGCTGAACTGCTGATATGCCTTGCTGTATGCCGTAAAATAGTCGCTTGCCGTAAAACCTGTCAGTGTGCAGTACACGCCGACTCTTTCATCGGTGATGTTGTACTGGGTAAGGCTTGTGGCACCGGACGCAACATAGATTGTGGCAAGCGGAATTTCAAAACGGTCAGCGGTCTGTGTGAGGTTTGGTACGGTCGGATTGGCGGAAGGCGTTCCTTCTAAAACATAAACACCGCAGACTCTGTTTACAAAGTCCGCTCTTGCCACCACTCGGTCATATCTGCCGTAATGGACATCTCCTGCCGTAATCAGAATGTTTTCGTCCTCATCATTGGCGTAAAATCTGCCGTTGATGAAAAATGCACCTGCTGCAACGGTGATATACATATTTCCGTTTAAGGCTGTTACCTGCAGGCCTGTGGAGTCCGCACCATAGACACCGTTTGAGAACAGCTTGCTGAAATACAGAGCAAACTGCTCACTGGTATAGTTTCTGTCGTAGTTTCCCTCGCTGTCCATCACAGCATCAAAGGGAAAATAGGTTATACTCATCAAAACACCTCATTTATAACAAATAAAAAAGCACCTATATTTATAGATGCTTGGTTGATTATTACTTTAATATGTCATTTAAAACTTTAACTAAATCCTCTCTGCCAGAATTGACTTCTGGGACTAAGAATCTGCGTATATTATCATCACAAATTTTATAAATTCCGTTTATAAATTCGTTTTTGTTATATGTATTATTTCCAAAATATGTATCCAATGTCCCGACATGAGCAATCCAACGGTTATTAGCACTTTTTTTCTTACCCCATATATGGATTCCTTTAATCAAATGTCTATATACACTTATTTTATCAATAATATCAGTATACTTTGCCAAATCAAACTCCAATGTATTTATTTTTTCTGATGTAAGTAACTGCGGAAAATCTAAAACTAATCCTAATTTGAGATTTCTTTTTTGTATGAGTTCAAATAGAGAAATCAGTTCCTTAGAATTTCCAAATAAAAACTTTCCGCCTCTATACATACTTCCTTCTCGATTTTCTATGACGATTGATACATCAGGATATTTTTCATGTATTTTTTTCTCAAAAATTGTATACCTGCCTGCAAATTCTTCCAAAGAACAATAATCATTAAAAGGAGGGTGTATTTCTATATTTCTTAAATACTCGGAATTGTTTGTTAGTTCTATTATAAAGTCAGCAAATTCTCTTGCCCATATCTCAGATTTCCATAATTGCGGAATACCATTTTTCTCAGAAGTTCTTAGTTCAAAATACTTTGAAATGATGTTAGAATCAAATTTACGTTTTCCATAACTATATTCCGTATGAAGAGAATAAGGAAAATTTATAGAAATGCTATCTTTATCAAAATGACCTGCTACTTCTTTTATTTCCGCAGTATATTCCTCCGGGTATTGAACATTATTGTATTCAACGAGTATGAATGTATCTTTCATAGTATTTCATCAACTCCGTAATATAATATATATCCTATTATACAACACTTCTTACGCTTGATAATTATTTTTTGAAAAAATAGTAGGAATGGCATCACCGTAGGTAATCTCCATTTCATAAGTCTTTTCATAAAAATGTGTCACCTTCTCAATAGGCTTTGCCAAGGCAAGACTGCTGTCCGTATCCGTTAAAAGCACTGTATCTCCAAGAAAATAGTCCTTGTTGTACTGATACTGCTCGGAATTTAAAATCACAAACTCCGCACCTGTGGTTTTGGATTTCTCCTTTAGTCCTTCCAATAAATCTTCAACGGAACTGCCTTTCTCCACGTACTCTCTGCGAAGCAGTCCTTCCGCATCTGTTTCACCGTAAGCTGTGTAGCCTTCTTTCTCCGTTTCCGTTTGGTCGGTATAAAGGTATGCCACATTTTTATAGTCCGAGGTTTCCTCATAAATATCCGTTTCGGAAATGTTGTTGAACTTATCCCCGAAAATTACCGTACTGCTTCTGTCGGAAACAGGAACACACTGAAAAACAAGTTTTTTCTCTTGAATATCGTAGTTTAGCTTAAATCCAAAATCACCTAATTTGCTGATGAATTTCAAAATACTCAGACAGTCATTTGCCTCATAAATACGCTTTACGGTGTTCTTGGCAGAAAGATTAGTCTTTCTTACTGCCATACAATCTATTTTTCGCTTTGTATCCGAAGGGAAAATAAAGTTTTCCCGCACCAGACGGACACAGGCATCTTCGTAAGTTTCGCCAACAGGCACTTCAAAGCCTTTGACGCACCGCCAAGAAAGCACAGAAGTAATATGTCTGCCTGTGATTTCGTATTTCCTCAAATCCTTGCTGTCGGTTTTATGCTTGTTTTCTGCCAAGTAAGCGTTATTTCCAACTACAAGAACATCCTCCGTAACCTTTATGTTTTTATAAACCTCGTTATCTGTAAAAGATAACTGAATATCTCCCACATCTCGAATACACTCCGAAAACCGGATACTGCTGTAAGACTGGAGAATGTCCTTCAGCGTAAAATCAGAATAAATATCAACTCTCAAAAAATCACCTCTGTAAAAAACTGCTGTATTTTTAAGTCATTACAACACCAACGGATTGTAGTTAAAATAAACCTCCAGATTGGTCACATTTTCCTCCGCACCGTATTCAATCTCGTTTTCTCCTACAAAGAACTTAAAAAAGCTACTTTGGGTTGCATTTAAAACAGAAAAATCCTTTTTACCATTCTTGTAGATAACAGGCTGCTGTTTTGTAAAATCGATAAGTAGCTCATCACCCTTAGTCATTTTCTCTGTAAAATACACGCCTTCTCCTGTTTTTCGGTTGATGATATAAGGATTTTTTACAGAACCGAAGGAGGCACAAAACCGCACCGTCCAACCGCTGTCGGCGTCACCTGTATTATTGATTTTCGTTACAAGCTGTGCCGCCTTTACTCCGAAAAGGGTGTAGGGCGTGAAATACTGCGGAAAGACAAAGGACGGTTTCATGCTTGCGAGGTTGTCGGTAACTGTCTGCTCCTTCCAATATGTGCCGTAGCATATCAGCTCCGTTTCAATACTGCCTTTTCCACCTGAATAAGAAAATACAGGTATGCTCTTGGGATAGCATGAAATAGACTTGGTATAACTGCCGTCCGAATATTTCAGCAAGCCTTCCGTTTTAGGATTAAACACGCTTTTGATATGCTTTTCAAACAAACGGTAGTTGCTGTCAGACTGAAACACTGCCTTGATGACGATTTCTCTTGGTTCTAAATCAAGATTTTGCAGTGTTTCTCCGTCTTGACCGCTGTTTTTATCGGTATAAAAAGAAGCATCCACATCTTCATCAAATGCCGTTGGTATCAGATTTGATAAAAATGAGATGCTTACGCTTTGGTTTGTTGCCGTATTGGTATAAATTAAGGTTTCCGTGGCTTTCATTTCATCACACTCCCGTAAAGCCAAGCTTTCTGAAGGTTCTCTGCAATTCCTTTTGTTCCTTTCGTGCAGTGTTTTCCGAGGAGTTGTAAAAGTTTTGTGTTACGGAAACATTGGTATCTCCGCTTTTATTTGTAGTATTATTCTGATAGGTTTTATTCTCCTGTGCTGTCAGCACTCGTTCACCCTTATGGAGAATGGCTTTATACCCATCAAAAGGAACATAGTCCAGACCTCCTGCATGAGAACCGTCTGCATCATCACTCATTTCCCGATTTGCCGACCGCCAAAAGGCAAGCTTTTCCTTCAGCCAGTTGATGGTATCCGTTACCCAATCCTTCAGACTTCTCCATATTTCCTTCATGCCTTCCCATAAGTTTTGAAAAGCATTACAGCCTGCATTGTAAAAAGAAGAACCCATGTTTACGAGAGAGGTTACCAGTTCATTAAACTTGTTTACCGCATTGGTTTTGATTTCCGTCACTTTCTGCAAAACCGCTGTTTTTATGGTGTTCCAGACAGACACAAGCTTCGGATAGAGAACATTTGTAATCAGATTTAAAATACCATCCTTCAAAACAGTAAACAGGCTTAAAATTCCATCCTTCAGAACAGTAACGATATTTGTAATATCACTGCCGATGTTTTCCCAGTTTCCGCTGAAAATATCGGCAAACAGCTGTGTTATGGAAACGATGTAATTAAGTGCCGTTTCTACAATAACTTTCACAGCATCCCAGACAAAGGAGAAGTTTGTCTGTATCTCTGACAACACATTGCTTAAAATTTCCTTTATGCTGTTCCAGATGATTTGAATGTTATTTCGGAAATCCTCATTGTTTTTATATAAGTCAGCAATAAGCAAAATCAATGCCGTTACTGCGGCGACTATGGCGGCAATAGGGGCAAGGGGCCAAGTAAGGCCTGCGGAGAAGGCAAAAACAGCCGTCACCGCCGTACTGAACATAGGAGCAAGAGAACCAATACTTGTCATCAGCGTACCCAAAATAACAAGCAAAGGTCCTGCGACGGCAATCAGTGTGCCGATAACAACAATCACCGTTTGTATGCCTGTGGGGAGGGAAGAAACCCATTCACATAATTTTTGGATACCTTCTGTAACAGCGTTTATGGCAGGGGAGAAGGTATCTAAAATCACACCGCCAAGAATGATAAATGTGTTTTTCACATCATTGACAGCTTTGTTTATTTTGGTGCTGTTGGTCTGCAGTTTTTCAAAGGCACTGTCTGTTGCACCTGTGCTTTCACGCATTTGAGCAAGAGTGCCGTTGAAGTCCTCGGCACTGTCGCCCAAAAGAATCAAGCCTGCCTTGCCAGCCTCGGCACTGCTCCATAAATCCCCAAAGGAAAGATTCTGCTCATCGGCAGATTCCTTCAATATGGAAAGCACATCTGCAAGGCTTGCTCCGCCTTCCATCAGTTCCGCAAAGCTTTTTCCTGTCTTATCCTTTAAAATATCAGATACCGTTGTACCGCTTTTGCCTAACTCGTTCAACATTGAATTCATATAGGTGGTGCTTTCAGCCGTGGCAACACCGTTTGCCGTCATTTTTGCATAGCCTGCACAAAGCTGATCCAACTGCACATGATAAGCATTGGCAGTAGGGATAACCTTGCCCATGGAAGAAGATAATTCCGCTACAGTTGTTTTGCCAAGGTTCTGTGTCTGAATCAGCATATCGGAAACATTGGTTACCTCTGATGCCTCCATGCCGTAGGCGTTTAAAATGGTGGTCAGTACATCCAAAGCCGCACCTGCATCGGCAAAGCCTGCCTTTGCAAGCTTAGTGGAATTGGTTACGAAGTTGACCGCATCTCCTGTTTTCTGACCTGCGGAAATGGCATTGTATACGTTGTCTGCGATTTCATTGGCGGAAATGCCTGTCTGGGAGGACAACTCCAATATCTGAGAACGCAGAGAATCCAAAGGTACTTCCGTAGTATCGGCAATGATGCTGACCTTTGCCATGGCATCCTCGAAATTCACTGCCGATACAGCCGCCGCAGTGCCGATTCCCGCAACAGCCGCTGATACAGGCATAACGGCTTTTCCTGACGCTGTCAGCTTTCCGCCTGTTTCCTTCATTTTCTCCCCAAAGGAATTGATGGCGGCATTGGATTTTGCCGCTTCTTTTTCAAGGTTCTTCAGCTGATTTTCCGTTGTAATCAGTTCTCTGCGGAAGGCATCATACTTGCCCTGGTCGATTTCACCGTTTCGGTACTGCTCCTCAACCTGTGATTGTGCGTCTTTTAAGGTCTGGAGTTTTTTCCTTGTTTCGTCTGCCTTTTCCGTAAGCAGTCTGTATTTTTGTGCCAACAGCTCTGTATTGGAAGGGTCAAGCTTTAATGCTTTTTGCACTTCGTTTAACTGTTTTTGTGTGGTGCTGATGGAACGGTTGGCACTGCTCATGGCCTTGCTTAAATCCGTTGTATCCGCACCGATTTTTACGGTAATGCCTTTAATGTCATTTGCCATGTATTCACCTCCTTTAGGGTATGAAAAAAGCACCTTAACCTGTTATGGTTAAAGTGCTGTATTGTCCGGTTTACTTATTTTTTATTTCTTCAACAAGCTGTGAAATAGTTATTTCACATTTTATAAGGCATTCACAATTCTTTTTGATATCATCCGTAATTTGATAACCTTCCATTCGGCTTGAAACAAGAGAGTTTTCCAAAGCTTTTCAAATGTCATAATTAGTCACCTCTTTATCTGACAAAATAATCTAACAGCTTTCGTCTAAGAAATAGAATCCTTTGTATTCTAATAAATTCCATTGGATAAAAGCATAACTATAGCTGTTTGATTATTTTTGAAAACCATGTGTATGTGCCAAAATTATTCAATTATATAAACCAGAAGTTAGCGATTTCTTTTTCCGGTATTCTCTGTCCCACGGATTTCCTCATGATAGAAATAATCTACGATCACCGGATGCCCCTGCGGGACTCTGCCATAAGGCATTTCATTATCCACAAAGGCACAATCATACTTCTTAGCCATTTTCTCAGCTTTTACTTCAAGTGCTTCAAAGTAGCTGCGGTTATGCTTGTTATAGATCTCGTCGTAAAGTGGTACAAGATCAGGATATTTTCCGGCGATATAATCCATAATTGTCTTTTTGAAACCGCCTCGAAGATTGAGATTTTCGAGCC
>OGCO01002175.1_pt1 | contig 26673 bp, 24 predicted proteins | sample 1570171 | NCBI WGS metagenome assembly OGCO01 (sample SAMEA4370583, study PRJEB24528) | human gut metagenome
ATAAATACCAGTTCCAATACAGGAAGGCCTGGTGCTTTAATCGATTCATTACGACTCGTCATAGGAAAAAGAAGGACTATTTTCTCCACACCGTTTTATTGACAATATCGGTGTATGATTGGATCAGTTTCACGACTTTTGTAGATACGTTCTCATCGGTGTAGTTAGGGACAGGGATTCCGTCGTCGTGAGCGATATTTAGCCCGACAGTCGTATCGACGGCCTGGAGGAGCGACTTTTCATCAATGCCCGCCAATACGAAACACCCCTTATCGAGCGCTTCGGGGCGTTCGGTGGACGTTCGGATGCAAACAGCCGGAAACGGATGTCCGACACTTGTGAAGAACGACGCCTCCTCCGGGAGCGTGCCACTGTCACTGACTACCGCATAGGCGTTCATCTGCAAACAGTTGTAGTCGTGGAAGCCGAGCGGATCATGCCGAATCACACGTGCATCGAGTCGAAATCCGCTCGCCTCCAGCCGCTTCCGGCTGCGCGGGTGACAGGAATAGAGAATCGGCATATCATACTTCTCTGCCATAGCGTTGATTGCATTGAAGAGACTAAAGAAGTTCTTCTCTGTGTCAATGTTCTCTTCACGATGTGCAGAGAGAAGAATATATCTGCCCTTTTCCAGCCCCAGACGCTGATGAATATCGCTCGATTTGATCTCCGCCAGATTCTCGTGCAACACCTCGGCCATCGGCGATCCGGTCACATAGGTCCGCTGCGGCGCAACGTTCGAGGCGTTCAGATAGCGCCGTGCATGTTCCGAATAGCACATGTTCACATCCGAAATGATGTCCACGATCCGGCGGTTCGTTTCTTCGGGCAGACACTCGTCGAAGCATCGGTTGCCAGCCTCCATGTGGAAGATCGGGATATGCAACCGTTTGGCCCCAATGACAGACAGGCACGAGTTCGTGTCGCCAAGCACCAACACGGCATCCGGCTGTGTCTGAACCATGAGTTTGTAAGAGGCGTTGATGATATTGCCCATCGTCGCTCCCAAGTCGTCGCCCACGGCATCCATATACACTTCAGGATCTTTCAACTTCAGGTCTTTGAAGAAAACGCCATTGAGGTTGTAATCGTAGTTCTGACCAGTATGTGCGAGGATGACATCGAAATACTGACGCGTCTTGTTGATGACTGCTGCAAGACGTATGATCTCGGGCCGCGTGCCGACAATAATCAGTAACTTCAGTTTGCCGTTGTTCTGGAAACCGACGTTTGAATAGTCTGTTCTGAGCTCCATTTATTTCTGTATATGAGTTATTTTGCTATACCATAATATTTTGCATACCACTGAGCGAATGATTTCAGTCCATCTCTAAGTGGCGTTGAAGGACGAAATCCGAAGTCCTGTTCCAAGGGTGTTGTATCTGCAAAAGTAACTGGCACATCACCTGGTTGCATTGGCACGAGTTCCTTGTGTGCTTCAAAATCGTAATCCAGTGGGAGCACCTTGGCTGCGATGAGTTCCTCTTGAAGAATAGTAATGAAATCTAGGAGGTTCTCTGGTGAATTATTTCCAATATTATATACTTTATAAGGAGGTATTGGAAGACCATCCTCTCCATTCTGCTTTTCCGGTGCGTGCTGCATGAGGTGGACTGTGCCATCAGCTCATTACTCTTCTTCGTCGCCGCATAGAGGCTGACGGGATTATCGATCTTGTCACCGGTAGAGTACAACACCTCCCTATAGACCGAGGACGAAGATGCAAGGTTTACAACAACAGCAGCTTTACGAGGTTGGAGCCGATGAAGCTGGCAGACCTGTAACGAGGATTGTCTTTCTCTCTAAATTTATATTATATTGTACCATATCTTAATCACGCTTAAATATATCTCGTGTATAGACCTTATCATTAACATCTTCAAGGCATGAGTCGTAGCGGTTGGCTATGATTGCCTTGGACTTCTGCTTGAACTGGTCGAGGTTATTCACCACTTGACTTCCAAAGAAGCTAATGCCGTTTTCGAGAGTTGGTTCATAAATAATTACTTCTGCTCCCTTTGCTTTGATACGTTTCATAATGCCCAGGATAGCAGACTGACGGAAGTTGTCGGAGTTGGCCTTCATGGTCAGGCGGTAGACGCCGATGGTCACAGGCTTTTCCCTGCCGGCGTCATACTCATTCTCGTCGGCGTAGCCGTAGTACCCGGCCAGCTTCAGCACACGATCCGCGATAAAGTCCTTGCGGGTGCGGTTGCTGTCAACAATGGCCTCGATCAGCTTTTCGGGCACATCGGCATAGTTGGCCAGCAGCTGCTTGGTGTCCTTGGGCAGGCAGTAGCCGCCGTAGCCGAAGCTGGGATTGTTGTAGTGGCTGCCGATACGCGGGTCAAGGCAGACACCGTCGATGATCTGCTGGGTATTCAGACCCTTGCTCTCGGCGTAGGTGTCCAGCTCATTGAAGTACGCCACGCGCAGCGCCAGATAGGTGTTGGCAAACAGCTTGACAGCCTCGGCCTCGGTGAAGCCCATGAACAGCGTGTCGATGTTCTCCTTGATAGCTCCCTCCTGCAGCAGTGCCGCAAAGGTGTGCGCGGCCTCCACCAGGCGTGGGTCGTTCAGGTCAGTGCCGACAATGATGCGGCTCGGGTAAAGGTTGTCGTAGAGTGCCTTCGACTCGCGCAGGAACTCGGGGCTGAAGATGATGTTGCTGCTGCCGAATTTTTCGCGCACCGACACCGTGTAGCCCACGGGAATCGTCGACTTGATGACCATGACGGCGTTGGGGTTGTACTGCATGACAAGCTGAATGACCGCCTCGACAGCCGAGGTGTCAAAGTGCTGGGTGCGGCTGTCGTAGTTTGTAGGCGCGGCGATGACGACAAAGTCCGCGCCGCTGTACGCCTGTGCCGGGTCAAGCGTGGCGGTCAGTTTCAGTTCCTTTTCGGCCAGGTATTTTTCAATGTATTCGTCCCGGATCGGAGATTTGCGCCGGTTGATAAGATCGACCTTGGCCGGGATCACGTCAATCGCGCAGACCTCGTGGTGCTGCGCCAGCAGCGTTGCAATGGAAAGTCCCACATAGCCCGTTCCCGCAACCGCAATTTTAAGCATTTTGTCCATAGCCGATTCCTTCTCCGTGTTATTTTGGCGGCACCGGCGGACGCAGTGTGCATCCTGCGGTGCTTTTGCTTTGGTATCGCTTTATAATAAATGTATTATAACACGAAGTTGTGAGTGTGTCAACCGGGCGGCGGGCAGTTTACGCATGCCGCTTTTTGTCCAGACGAATTTTATCGCTTATCATGGCAATAAATTCACTGTTCGTCGGCTTGCCGCGCAGGTTGTGGATCGTATAGCCAAAGTAGCTGTTCAGCGTGTCCACGTCGCCGCGGTCCCAGGCGACCTCGATGGCGTGGCGGATGGCGCGCTCCACGCGGGAAGCCGTGGTGGCGTTGCGCTTGGCGATTTCCGGGTAAAGGCGCTTGGTTACAGCGTTGATATAGTCATGGTCGCTCACGGCCAGCAGAATGGCGTCGCGCAGGAACTGATAGCCCTTGATGTGCGCCGGTACGCCGACCTGATGCAGAATTTCTGTCACCGTCAGCTCATCACAATCCTGCGATACCGGCTGCGGGCGGCTGGTGGAACCAGCGGCTTTCAGTACGCGGCTAACCAGAACGTTTTCATCAAACGGCTTAACGAAAAAGAACGAGAAACCGTTATCCAGCAAATCCTGCTCCACTTCCTCACTCTGGAATGCACCGGTCACAAAGAACGTTGTGTGGCCGCCGCGGGTATCCTGGGTTTCATAGCGCTGTTTGACCGTGATGGCGTCCAGATCCGGCATAAACGCATCCAGCAGAACGGCCTGCGGGTGCTCTTCCAGCAGGGATTTGAGCGCCTGCGAACCGTTTTTCTCGCATACAGTCACATCAATTCCCTTGGCTTCCAGTGCCTGGCGGCAAAGCTGCGTGGTCTGCGCACCGGTATCAGTCATCAAAAACTTGATCTTATCCATCCAAAAATTCCTCCCCTTGCATGTTCAGCCCAGCGGACGGCGGTTTTTGCGGCGCCCGGAGCTGTTATTCAAATCTGCGGCTGCCTGCCGCTCTCTACATTGAGAATTTTACCATATTTTACCATGTCATGCAAGCAGAATCGTACTTTCTTTTCTTTCAAAAATCCCCGCCTATTCGTAATTATCGACAGCTTCCGGATCATTTCGTGTCCTCTCCCCTGCCCTTGCTGCGATGTTGTTCGGTTTTCTTTTTGCTTTTCTTTTCCGGTTTTACCATTTTCGTAAAAAACGTGCGATGCGCACTTTTTCCCAGGAAATTACCTTCCCTGCACGGCATCGGCACGTTTCAGCATGGTTGCAGCAAAGATGCCATAGCCGCGGGTTGGGTCGTTGACCAACACATGGGTCACCGCGCCGACCAGGCAGCCGTCCTGTACAATGGGGCTGCCACTCATGCCCTGCACAATGCCGCCCGTTGCCCGCAAAAGTTCCGGGTCAGTAATGCGCAGCAGCAGGTTGCGGTTGGGGTCCGAAGCTGTCATGTTGACCCGCTCAATGCGGACGGCAAAGCGCTGTGCCGTCTGGCCGGATATCGTGCTCACGATCTCTGCTTCGCCGGGGTACACTTCCTGAAGATTGGCAACGGGGATGTTCTCCCCTGCCTGCGCGGAATTTGTCAAAACGCCGTACACACCGGTCGAAGTATTGGCTTTGATGTCGCCAAAGGGCTGCTGACCGCCAAATTCGCCCCGCAGCTCCCCCGGGCTGCCCGCACTGCCGCGGCGGCAGCCGGTAATGGTGACGGAAACGGCTTCCCCGGTCAGCAACGTTAAATCCGTGCCGGTATCACTGTCCGAAACCGCGTGCCCCAGCCCGGCAAACGTCCTGTGTTCGGTATCCGCAAAGGTCAAAGTGCCAATGCCCGCCGAAGAATCCCGCACCCAGATGCCCGCCCGCGGGGCACCGGTGCCGCGCTCTCTGACCGGGGTAAGGGTGCAGGTCATCTGGTTTTGCCCGCGCAGGTAGCGTAGTTCCACGCTGCCGCCCGCCGCGGCGGCAATGGCGTCGGTCAGTTCCTCATTGGTGCGCACCGGGATGCCGTTTGCCTGGGTGATCAGGTCGCCCAGGCGCAGGCCCGCTTCTTTGGCCGGGTTCTCGCTGCCATGGACGGTATAGATATCGCTGAACGCAACGACCAGCGCCCCATCCGTGAACATCTTGACCCCAAAGGGGGTGCCGCCCAGCTGGACGGTTCGCCGCTGCTGCTGCACCGTGCGCACGGTTTTGACCGGCAGGCCCAGCAGGGTCAGGGTTACATTCGCGCTTTTATCCGCAGCCGTTACACCCGCGGGGGCAGCGCTGCCCGCAGGAACGGCGGGGGCGGCTTGCAGGAACGGCATGCTTTCTACCGCCAGCGGCTGCCCCTGCTCCAGCACAAAGGTATCCGGCAGTTCTGCCCGCAGGGCAAACAGCAGCCCCGCCGCCAGAACGCCGCCAGCCGCCAGCAGGGCCGCCACACGGCGCAGATATCGTAAGCCATTGGTTGGCATGGTTTCATCCCCTTCCCTACACAGTATGTGCAAAAAAGCGGGCCGCAGCGCAGCCAAAAGCTGGCAAATACCGCTGCATTTGCGCGCTTTTTTGCGCGCTTTTGGGTTTGGATGGTAGAATTTTTTTCGCCTGTGTGCTATAATACTTGATAAGCATGATATGAGTTTTTATCTATTTGCTGCATGGAAAAGGAGAAAAAGGATGTCCCGTACCAACAAAACCAAGGAATTGCTGGCGCAGAGCCTGACGGAACTGATGGTTACCACCCCGCTGGAAAAAATTTCGGTAAACGATATTGTGGAGCATGCCGGGGTTGGGCGCAACACCTTTTATTACCATTTTGAGGATAAATTCGACCTGGTGAACTGGTATTTCCAAAGTGGTGCAACGCAGTTTTTGGTAACGCGCGGCCATTACGCCAGCTGGTCCACCCTGCTGACGGATCTGGAAGAATACCTTTTGCAGAACAAGACCTTTTATGTAAACGCGCTGGCTTACACCGGGCAGAACTGTTTGCAGGAATATGTGTTCCATTACTTAAGCGAGATGTTTGGCCAGCGGCTACTCTCGCTGGTGCCCAGCGCAACCGAGCGCGACTGCCAGTTTACCGGCAACTTTTTATCGGGCGCCATGGTGGGCCTTTTGCTGCCCTGGGTACGCAATGGCATGCCGCCGCTGAACCAAGCTGACCTGGACCACGGCCTGCGCACGCTGTGCAGCTGCAATCTGGCGGTTCTGCTGGGCTATGGCATTGACCCCAGCGCTTTGGCATTATAAGCAGCGCTTCCAGGGTACATTCAGTCCCTTATTTTCCATAAACAATAAACGAAAACCGGCAGCTTTCCCCTTTATTTCAGCGGGAAAGCTGCCGGTTTTATTTATTCTACAGTTCAGTCAAAATTCAGCGGGAAAGTTTTCCCCTCCGGGATGCACTGGCCCAGTTCCGTTTTGGGGGTGATCATGCGGTTCAGGTATTTTATATCATGTTCCCAATCCAGCAGCAGGACGGGGACCGCAACGCTGCCAATGCGGCTGTGGACGATTTGGCGGTACATAGCATCCGCGGTTCGCTGATCCATATCCGGCTTGCGGGTATAAACGCAGAACAGGCCATACTGGGCCAGCACATCCAGCCAGTCGGTATTCACGGCCTGGGCGGCATCTGCCCGCCCCATTTCCACCAAAAAGCCATAGAACATCTGTTTGCTGCGCATGGCGTTGGCTGCGCGGCAGGCTTCGGTGGTAATTTCCGGCTCATGCAGGCACAGCAGTGTGATCACGTTATTGCACCCGGCAACGCGTTCCATGGTTGCTTCATTAAATTTCTGGGCATCAAACAGAACAAAGAACACGCTGTGGGTATGGCTTTGCAGCATGGCGACCGTTTTCGGGGTAAGGTCCTCGTCCGCATACAGCACCCAGGCATAGCTGGAACCGGCCTCTGCCTGAATAATGGCATCGTCCAGCTCCGGGGCGCTGCAAAAGCCCACATTCAGCCAGGAACGGGTCTCCCCGTTCTGCTTGCGGTTGTTGGAAGCACAGCTGATGATGGCATCAAACCCAAGGTTGATGCCTGCGGTGCAGATGGCATCCTCGTTGACCTGTGCCACAAGGTTGTTGATCAATTTATAATACAGGCTGTCGGTGCGCTGCAAGACGGTCTGCGCATGGTCAAAAAAGCGCTTTAAATCCGGACGCTGCGCCAAAAGGGCGCACATATCCACATAGTTACGCAGCTGGCGGAAGCCATCGCGCCGCACATCGCGCACTGCGCGGTGGGCCAGCGTCATGGCAAAGCTGCGGGAGTTTTCCAAATCAGGTTTCATGGTATCCTTCTTTCGCAGCCGCGGGGCAGCGCGGCCGTTACAGTGTATGCAGGCAGCGGTACAGCGCTGCCCCTGGGGCATTCCCCTAGGGTGTATCTGAAAAGTCGAAAATGCAGTCTGTTTCTACAAACACAGCAGGATTTTGCGCTAAAAAGCCTTAACCCCTGCTTGTGTTTGCGAAATATCCGTCATTTTCTTTGTTTTCAGATATGCCCTAGGCAACACCGCACAATTCCCGCCTTACGGCTTAAGCACCGCTCCGGCGGCTGCGGCACGGCATCTGCGTTGCCAAAATGCTCGATAATGTCGGGTTGCGGTACCCGCATCGTGCTTCGGGGGCAAAAGCCCCTCGCACTCTGCGACCGCTGCCCCTGCTTCGGTTCGCTGTTTCCGCCACTGGCGGCGCTCACCTTTGCAGCATCCAGTATTATCTGCGCTTTTGGCTTAGCAGCTGCCGCACCTCGCTCGCCGTATCGGCACTTAGAATTATGCGGTATTGCCCTTAATAATAGAATAGCACGCGCGGGCGGCGTGTGCTATAGATAAATGCGGGAAAATGTACCAGATTATTTCACAGCGCACCCGCTTTTGTTCAATTTTGAAGCAAATCCGCCGTTATTTCAGTTCCACAACGGTCACGCCGCTCTCGCCCTCACCATAGCGGCCAAGGCGGAAGGATTTAACCCCGCGGTGGGTGCGCAGGTGCTTTTGGATGGCGTTGCGCAGCGCGCCGGTGCCGTTGCCGTGGATGATATACACGGTGTTCTGGTTGCTGAGCATGGCGTGGTCCAAAAAGCGGTCCACTTCGGCCAGGGCTTCTTCCACGGTGTAGCCCAGCAGGTTCAGCTCCATGCTGGACTTGCGGTCATGGTTCAGCTCCACGTGGGTGCGGGTGCGCGGCGGTTCCTGCTTTTGGGTGCGCTTATCCATCTTATCGGGGGCGCACAGGCCGGTCAGGGGGACCTTGGTTTTCAAAATACCGGCGCGCACTTCCACCATGCCGTTTTTGTCCGGGCGGGAAAGCACCACGGCGTGCTGGTCCAGCTCCGCGATCACGACCTCCTGGCCGGGCTTGACCTCTTTCAGCGGTACAAACTGGCGCTTGGGCTGCTTTTTCTCGGTACGGTTCAGCAACTGCTCTGTATCCTTGCGGGCAATTTCGCGGGCGCGCACAGCACGGGCGGCGGCGTTGGTCTTTTCATCTTTCTGGATGCGGCGCAGCTCGTCCGTCAGGGCATATGCCTGGTTCTGCACATTCTGCATCAGCTCATGGGCTTTGCGGCGGGTGGCTTCCAGCTCTTCCTCGCCCTGTTTGATCAGGGCATCACGCTTTTTCTCGGCGCTTTCCAGGGCATGCTCTGCTTCATAGCGGGCCTTTTCGGCTTCGTCCTCAGCGGCTTTCAGCTGCAGCTTCAAATCATCCAGCTGGGCCAGAACGCTGTCCAGCCGCTTATCATCGTTGGACATATGATTACGGGCGGCATCGATGACGCTTTCCGGAATGCCCAGCTTGGCACTGATGAGGAACGCGTTGGACTTACCGGGCACGCCCACGCTGAGCTTGTAGGTGGGGGCCAGGCTTTCCACATCAAACTCACAGCTGGCGTTCACCACGCCAGGGGTTTCCAGCGCGTAAATTTTCAGCTCGGCGTAGTGGGTGGTGGCCATCAGCAAGGTGCCCTGCTTACGCAGCCTTTCCAGAATGCTGACGGCCAGCGCCGCGCCCTCTGCCGGGTCGGTACCGGCACCAAGTTCGTCGATCAGGGTCAGGGTATCGGGGCCGGCCAGCTCCAGAATGCCGGTGATCCGCTTCATATGGCCGGAGAAGGTGGACAGGCTCTGTTCAATGCTCTGTTCATCGCCGATATCCACCAGGTATTCATCAAAATGGCAGACGGTACTGCTTTCGTGCGCCGGGATCAAGAAGCCGTACTGGGCCATCGCGTTCAGCAGGCCGGCCGTTTTGATGCTGACGGTTTTGCCGCCGGTGTTGGGGCCGGTGATGACAAGGGTATCATATTTTTCGCCCAGGGCAATATCCACGGGCACGACCTTTTTCTTGTCGATCAGCGGGTGGCGGGCTTTTTTCAGTGCAAAGCGGCAGCTATCGTTCACCTGCGGCATAAAGGCGTTCTGCTCCACCGCAAGGCGGGCTTTGGCCAGCAGCAGGTCAATTTGCAGCATAGCGTCATAGCTGTAGCTGAACTGCGGCTCCAGCGATGCCACCTGGCCGGAGAACGCCGTCAGAATGCGGGTGATTTCCTCCTGCTCTTGGGCGTGCAGCTGCATAATGCGGGCGTTGGCTTCCACCACAGCGGTGGGCTCCACAAACACGGTGGAGCCAGTGGAGGAAACATCGTGGATGACGCCGCCGACTTCGCCGCGGTACTCGGCACGAACCGGCACAACATAGCGGCCGTTGCGGATGGAAACCACAGCATCCTGCAAAAATTTGTTGGTGGTAGAGTTTTTGATGATGGCATCCAGCTTGGTGCGGATGCTGTCCTCCGTCGCGCGGATCTTGCGGCGCAGGTCGCGCAGGGTGACGGAGGCGGTATCGGCCATTTCTTCCGGCGAAATGATGCACTCGCCGATCTGCTTTTCCAGCACCGGCTGAGGAGCCAGGGCAAAGAACAGGTCATCGGTGGGCAGCATATCGTGGTCGGTCAGGCCGTACCATTGGGCCAGGCCGGAAAAATTGCGCAGCGCTGCAGCAATTTCCAGCAGCTCGCCCATCGAAAGAATGCCGCCCTTGGCCGCATGGGCCACCACGCGGCGCACTTCATGCACAGCGCCAAAGCGCGGGCTGCCGTTTTTCAGCAGCAGGGCGTTGATGGCGTTGGTCTGGGCCAGGGCGTAGCGCTCCTCCTCCGTTGTGGCAAACGGCTCAATGGCGCGCATCATCTCTTTGGTTTCCGCACAGGTGCACAGCTGCACCGCACGGGCAATAATTTTATCCAGTTCCAGGGTTGTACGGTAGGAAACGTCCATAGATAAATTGGTTACTCCTGTTGGGTCAGATGGGTCAAAAATCTTGTTTTATCGTATCATCTATCGTGCACGGTTATTCCAGCACACCGTGCAAAAATTCAAGGCTTTTGGGCTGATAGTCCAGGTGAGCCGCCACATACTGTTCACACACACGGCCCAGGCGGCGCTGGCTTTGGTCTGTCAGGGTAAAGTTGAACAGTTTGGCATCCTCTGCCAAACAGATATGCCGCAGCGCATACAGTGCACCGGGGTCCAGGTTGGGGGCGCGGTGCTCTTTGGCGGCGCAGTCGGCGCACAGCAGACGGCCCGCTACTGGATCCAGGTAAAAATCACAGCCGTCATACCGGGCGCACACATCGCAGGCCAGCACCCCCGGCATGTATCCCGCCTGGGTCATGGTGCGCATTTCATAAATAGCTTTCAGCTGGCGCAGCGGGCGTTTTTGCTCAGCGGTCATGTACAGGGTGTTCAGCAGCAGGCGCAGGCAGTCCGCCGATTCCGGCGGCTCCGGCGCCAGCGTGATGGTCAGCTCCGAAAGATAGGCTGCCAGGGCGGTGCCTTCCACGGTTTTGCTTAACCCGTGGAACACCTTGCTGACAGCGGCGCTGTCAATAAAATTGGTTTTGCGGCCCAGTGTAATGGCAAATTCTGAATAACAGAAAAGCCCGCAGGCACTGAACAGCTTGTTTTTCAGCCGCAGGCTGCCGCGGGCGGATGCTGACAGCACCCCGTTACCCGGTGTCAGCACTGTCAGGATCTGGTCGGCTTCGCCCACCCGGACCGCACGCAGGACAAGCCCCATTGTGTTGATCTGCATTGTTTTCCCCCGTGGTTATGCCCTGCGGCGCAGTGCTGCGGTAATCAAGGTAGTCATAAATACTGCCGCTGGCAGCAAATTTCTGCCACTGTGCGGCGCGGATTCCGTCGGTTTCAGCATTTCCTGGCATGATGGCCCGCCCCCTTTACGGATTAGCTTGCCACCATCATACCGATCCATGCGTGGAAAAGTTGTCCAACCGTGTGGTTGGACAGGGTTCGCGCAGTCTCCCCGCTGTTACGGCTTGGCAAAACCGAGGTTATCCAGCAGGCGATCGTTATCGCGCCAGTCCTCGCGCACCTTTACCCAGCACTGCAGGTTCACGCGGGCGCCCAGCAGTTCCTCGCAGTCCATGCGGGCGGCGGAGGCAATCTTTTTCAGCATCTGGCCGCCCTTGCCAATGATCATGCCCTTATGGCTCTTGCGCTCGCAGCAAATCTCCACGCTGATGTCAATCAAATCGCTGTCCGGGCGTTCTTTGAAGCTTTCCACCGTAACGGCAATGCCGTGGGGGATTTCTTCCCGCATGAACAGCAGGGCTTTTTCGCGCACCAGCTCGGCCACCAGCTCTTTTTCCGGCATATCGGTAAAAGCATCGTCGTCAAAGTAATGCGGGCCGGGGTTGGCGTACTGCTTCAGCAGCGGGAACAATTCTTCACAGCCGGTGCCATCCTTGGCGGAAACGGTGACGATCGCATCAAAAATACCGAACTCTTCCACCTGCTTTTTGCGGGCTTCCAGCGCGGCAAAATCATTCAGCAGGTCCACCTTGTTGATGACCGCGATCGCCGGACCTGCTTTGCGCAGTGCTTCCACCATGCCAAGCTCGGATTCGGTAAATTCCCCGGTAGGCTCAAATAGCATCAGGGTCACATCCACATCCTTCAGGCTGGCGGCGGCGGTCTGGGTCATGCGGGAATCCAGCCGGTTGCGCGGCTTATGGATGCCGGGGGTATCCAGCAGCACATACTGTACCGGTCCCTTGGTGATGATGCCGGTAATACGGTTGCGGGTCGTTTGTGCCTTTTGGGTCACGATGGCAACTTTTTCGCCAACCAGGTGGTTGGTCAGGCTGGATTTGCCCACGTTGGGGCGGCCCACAAGGGCCACAAACACGCTGGAGGGCATTTCAGGTTCATTGTGGTTCTTCTGCATTCGTACCTTCTCTTTCAATCTGCTGCAATCTGCGGGCTATTTGGCCCGGTTGGGTTCACCCGTGCTGCACGGTTGGGCAGCCGGGCCTTATTTTTCTTCGGTTTTATTTTCTTTTGGGGTTTTGACCTGTTCCTGCTTGCCAAGGCAGAAGGTGAACAGGTAGGCCAGCACCAGCGAAAGCACCCAAAGCGCCGTGCTGAGCGGCGTTGTCGTCACGCTGGTCCAGATGGCGTTCAGAGCAGCCGCGTTGCCAAACAGGCAAATGCCCACGACCACCGCACCAAACGCTGTGACCAGCACGCCTCCAGCCGCCATATCTTTTGCGGCACCGGCGCTCCACCAGTGGGTGGTATCCGGCTTATCCACAGCGCGCTCCACGGCGGAATTCATCAGCTCCATGCCAAGCATCATAAACACGCAGATGGCCAGCAGCGCCACGCCGGTGGCGTCAATGTGCGCCATGTGCGCCGCGGCAAATACATACAGTGCCACACACAGGTGGAAGCGGAAGTTGCGTTCCTCCAAAACAGCTGCGCAGATGCCGTGCCATGCGTAAACAAAGCCGTGCCCAAACCGGGCAAGGTCCGTCAACATGCGATTCTTTTTCTTGGGCTTCATGTACAGCTCACACTTCGTCGTTGGTGTAGCTGACAGTGCGCGGCAGGCCCAGCTGCATCAGAACAGCTTCCTCTTTTTCGCGCATACGTACCGCTTCCAGCCCGCTGGATTCATGGTCATAGCCCAGCAGGTGCAGCATGGAATGTACCGTCAGATAGGCAACTTCGCGCTGCAGGCTGTGGCCGTACAGTTCGGCCTGTTCCATGGCACGCTCCATAGAAATCACGATATCGCCCAGAATCTTGCAGCCGTTGTCCTCGTCGATATCATACTCCCCGTTTTCTGCCATGGGGAAGCTGAGCACATCGGTGGGGGCATCCTTATCCCGGTACTGCTTGTTCAGCTCGTGGATGCGGGCGTTATCCACAAAGGTCACGCTGATCTCTGCCGGGCCGTCAAAGTTTTCGTATTCCAGCACCGCATTGCAGCTGCGGCGGATTAGGATGCGAAGCCCCGAAGGAACTTTGACCGCGTTCTGCTCATTGGTGATCAATACTTTGTTAGACATAGGAAATCTGCCTCCTGACTGTGCTTTTGTTCGGTGCTGTTGGGCACCGTTTATAAATCATTTTTATTTTTATACTCTATCCGTTACGCATTTGCCGTTTCCGGCTTGGTCTGCGGTGCCCGCTTGGGCGGCTGGGCGGCACGCTCATAGGCTTTTACGATCTGCTGTACCAGGCGGTGGCGCACAACGTCCTTTTCGGTCAGGTAAACCTGCGCAATGCCGTCAATCCCCTTTAATATATGCAGGGCATCCACCAGGCCGCTTCGGGTCTTTTCCGGCAGGTCCACCTGGGTCACATCGCCCGTCACTACCACTTTGCTGCCCACGCCCATGCGGGTCAGGAACATCTTCATCTGTTCGGGGGTGGTGTTCTGGGCTTCATCCAGGATGATAAAGGCATCGTCCAGCGTGCGGCCGCGCATGTAGGCCAGCGGGGCCACCTCAATGGCCTGCTTTTCCACCAGCTTCTGGAAGGTTTCCGCCCCCAGCAGGTCAAACAGGCCGTCATACAGCGGGCGCAGATAGGGGTCCACCTTATTTTGCAAATCGCCGGGCAGAAAGCCCAGCTTCTCCCCCGCTTCCACGGCGGGGCGGGTCAAAATAATGCGGCTGACGTCTTTTGACTTGAACGCCTTGACCGCCATGGCCACAGCCAGGTAGGTTTTGCCCGTACCGGCAGGCCCCACGCCAAAGGTGATGGAGTTGGCGCGGATGGCGGAGAGGTACTCTTTCTGGCCCAGCGTTTTGGGGTGGATGGGGCGGCCTTTGGCGGTAACGGCGACAAAATCATCGTTCAGTTCCCGCAGGCGCTTTTCCTCGCCGCCGCGGGCCAGGCTGATGCAGTAGCGCACCGTCTGTTCCTCCAGCGGGGTGTGGTTCTGCATCAGGGTCACCATGCCGTCCACTGCATGCACAGCAGCTTCCACGTCTTTTGGCTCACCGGTAAACTTTAACAGGGAGCCGCGGCAGACCGCCGTGACGTGGAACTCATTTTCCAGCAGTTTTACGTTCTGGTCACAGTTGCCAAAAATGGCGGCGGCCAGTTCGATGCTGTCTAATTCGACTGATTTTTCGGCCAATATGGTACCTCCTGTGCAGCCAGGCGTCAGCCGCCGGGCCAGCCCGCACGCTTTTACGCCTGTTTTTGCAGTTTTTGTGGTAAAAGATTACAGATAGTCATAATCTTTCAATTTGAATTATAGCACAGTTTTGTCGAAAATAAACTATGAATGTTGCACAAAATTTTAACCTCCTGCATGTTAAAATCCACGCAGGGGATGATTGTAACCTTTTTGGTTGTCATGAACAAAAGTATCCCACCCAGAATATTTTTTCAACTTTTGCCCCGTTCCCCCTTGACTTGTGCCAAAAATCCAGTATACTATTATTGTTGTGCTGGTGTGGCTCAGTTGGTAGAGCAGCTGATTCGTAATCAGCAGGTCGCCGGTTCAAGTCCGGCCACCAGCTCCATAAACCGCGCAGGGTTCCGTTTGGTAATCCTTCGCGGTTTATTTTTTTGTTTTCTGTACAAGAATTCAAGCGCCCTGCTGTGTTTTTCACAACAGGGCGCTTGTTTTGTTGATTATTCTTTCGTTTTTTCCGTTTCGGGTGCGTCTTCTGCAGAGGTGTTTTTCGCTTGGGGCTGGGGTTCTTCGTTCACCACGGGGATAAAGCGCTTGGCAAACTTGTTTTTACCGCGGCTGCGCACATAGAAATAGCCGATCATCGAGAACGTGAGCGCACCGATAAAGTTGACGAAAAGGTCCTCCATCGTATCCAGCAGGCCAATATCCAGGTAGCCGCCCAGACCAAGGGCCGTCTGGGTGCCGTCACTTTGCACCACGATCACATCCGTGATATTGCGGATGACGCCGGGATTGTTACCGCCGGTGGGGTCCAGCATCACGCTGCCAATGGTGTTGACCACGGTATCCTTTTGCATATCCAGCAAAAACAGCTGGTCCATGGTACACTCAAAAAATTCCCAGATCACGCCAACCGTCATGGAAAAGCAGAATGCCACAATGGCCAGGTACAGCGGGGAGAGCGAAAAGCCGATCTTTTCCTCCCGGTTGAGGATATCAAGCAAAGAGAACCCGACGGCCGCGCACAAAAAGCCGTTCAGGGTGTGCAGCACGGTATCCCAATAGGGGAAGGTAACGTAATAGGCGTTAATCTCGCCCAAGATTTCCGCCGCATAGATAAACAGCAGGATGATAATTTCCAGCGTATTTGGCAGTTCAATGTCCAGCCGGTGCTGCACCATGTTGGGCACGCCGAACAGGAACAGCGTCAGCACACACAAAAAGACATTTTCAAAGTTGCGGTTAAAGATCTGGGCAATCAGCACCAGAATGACCGAGGCACGCAGCAACAGGTAAACGATGGTAACCGAGCGCTTGTTCTTCCAGGCATCTTTCAGCTGGCTCAAACGGCGGGGGCGCGGCGAGGGTGGTACGTTTTTCAAATCAGGCATGAAATATCAGTCCTCCAGACTGAAATCTTTGGGGTCATAATGCGGCAGTTCCTGCCGGTGCGGCACGCGCAGCAGCGGGTCATACCGGAACTTGCGGCAGGCAAAATAGGGCGAAACCACGCCCCGGTTTTTGCACAGAACCATTTTCTGGTCAGCCGCCGGAGAGCCGTGGGTACAGTAAGCACACGCCGGAGAGATTTTTGTGCCATAGGGCGGCTTTTTGAACATCCGCTTTCCTCCAATACTGCAAGGTTTGGCAGCGGTTCACCGCGGGCCGTCTGCACGGCTGCGGTGCGCTGCCGGAATAGTATTATTATAAGAGCTTTGGCAGGTTTTGTAAAGTTGATACAGTGCAGCGCACAAAAAGAATGCAATTGCCAGCGCCGTATCCCACGCGGTACGCTTCATAACGACCACCTGCGGGGCCAGACTGGTGAACACAGCCGCCTGCCCCGGTACCAGCGGAAGGCACAAGTGCAGCAGCCCCTGCAAAAACATAAAATGCAGCATCCGTGCGGCCAGCAGCAGCCCCAGCGGCACCGTCCCCTGCAGCAGCGCCGCCAGCTGGGCAAGCACCGATGCCCCCAGCAGGCTCAGACACAGGCACACCCCCGCCACGCTGCCTGCAGCGGCAAAATCTGCGCAGCCTGCGGAGATTTCCAGCGCAGCGTTCAGGTAAAGCCGCGCACCATCAGGCATCCCCTGCCCCAACACACTGCCCACCACACGGCAGAACACCGCGCAGCCGCACACCGTCAGGCTGCTTTGCACCGCATTGCTGATGGCCTGTGGGAAGGTCACGCTCTTTTGTTGACTGCTCCCCTGCCCAGCTGGCAATTCCTGCTTTGGCAAAAATAGCACCAGGCAGGCTGCGGCAGCAAGGTTGGCTGCCAGCTGCAAGCCATACAGCAGCAGCCCCAGCGCCACGCTGCCAAACAGCTGCCCCCCAATGCAGCCAACCACAAAGCCTGGGCCGGAACAGCAGCCCAACAGCAGCAGGAGCGCGGCATCCCGCGGGGGCAGTTCCCCCGTTTTGCGCAATGCTGCAATCTGTTGGGCGCACACCGCGTATCCACCACACCAGCCCAGCACCAGCACCGCCGGGGCCCGTGGGCTGCGGATCCCGCACAGCCGCATCAAAGGCCGCAGCGGCCACCCCAGCGCCGGTGCCAGCGGCCCCAGCAGGCCGCACACCACAAACAGTGGAAACAGCGCGGGCAGTAGGCTGCCGCCGCAGAGCTTCAGCCCCGCCGCAAAGCCCTGCGCCGCTGCCTGGGGCCGGGCCAGCAGCAGGCCGCTCAATGCCAGCGCCAGTGCGGCCTGCACCACCGGCCAGGGGGCAAACCGCATTTGGCTTGATTTTTGCTTCATATCTGCACCGCCTTTGCCGTATATTGGGGTGAATGATCCTCGCATGTGTGTTCCCCGGCAGACGAAAGGAGGCGGTCTGGCATGAAGCAGCACCCACGCCGCCGGTCCAAACGCCGCACCCCGGCCCCCACCCTGCACGACCTGCTGCGCCAGCCGGACGCCGATTTTTACCGTCTGCCGGATTTGGAGATCCGCTCCGGGCGCATTGTTACCGATGGCTGCCGCCGGGTGCTGGATTTTGCCCCACAGAAGATCACGCTGGATGTGGGCAGCACGGTTATTACATTTTATGGCACTGCGCTGCGAATAGAATCGCTGAACGGCAAACGGCTGACGGTTGCCGGGCGGGTGGCCCGCATTGATTTTGCACCCAAGTGGGAGGTTGACGCCAATGAAGCGCCGCATTCAGGCAGCAGATAGCATTCGGTTTTGTGTGCGCGGCCGCGGGGCGCAGCGCCTTTTGGGCCAAGCCGCCCAGGCCGGGTTGAAGCTGGAACGCATTGCCCCGCAGGCAGACGGCTTTACCGCCGTGGTGTCCGGCGCCGGTTGGGCCAAGCTCTGCCAGCTGGCCGGTGCGGGCGGGTGGCAGGTGATCCAAATGCAGCGGCGCGGCCCCGGTCCATTAGCAGAGCGATTGCTGCGCCGCCCCGGCATTCTGGCGGGCATCGGCCTGTTTTTTGTGCTGCTGCACTGGCTGGGCGGCTTTTTGTGGTGCATGGATCTGGAACTTTTGACCGTTCCCCAACAGGAAAGCATCCGCACACTGCTGGCGCAGAGCGGCATCTGGGAGGGCTGCCGCCCCAGCCAGGCGGAGCTGGCCCAGGCGCAGCAGCTGTTGGAAGCCAGCGGCGATTTTGGCTGGGTCAGCCTGAATTTTACCGGTGGCTGCCTGACCGCCGAGGGTACGCCCCTCCAGCAGACACATGCGGAACCACCCGCCCAGAACACCGGGCTTTATGCCCGTGCAGGCGGCGAGGTGCTTGCCGTAAACATTGCCAGCGGTTTTGCACAGGTGCAGCCGGGCCAATACGTTGGCAACGGCATGCTGCTGGCCGCTGCGGAAAAGCTGGACCGCAGCGGTGCGCCCGTGCCCCAGCCCGCCAGCGGCACCGTAACAGCGCGGGTGCGGCTGGCCTACACCGGGCAGCAGGCGTTCACCCAGCAGCGCCCGGTTCTGACCGGCGCTTGCGCGGAACGCCGCACCCTAACCCTGCTGGGCCGCAGCTGGCAGCTGCCGGGGTCCGGCGCACTGCCGGAGGATGTTCCGCCCCGCGTACGGTGGCTGCCGCTGCGCCTGGGGCGGCTGGCTTTGCCCGGCTGCGTGCAGGAAACCACCTGTTGGGCACGGGAAACACAGGAGCAGACTTTCACCCCCGAAACCGCCGCAGCTCTGGCACGGCGCAGCGCCCGCCTGCAATTATTGCAGGATTACCCCGATGCCGTGATTGAAAGCGAGCGCGATTTTGCCAGCACCACCGCCACCGCCGCCGTGTGCCGCGCGGTGTTTGTGTTTTGCGCCAACATTGCCGAACCGCGCAGCGCCCCCGCCGCCAGTGGGTGACAAGCGGGGTCCGGCGTGCTATAATGCCTATGGCAACACCGCACAATTCCCGCCTTGCGGCTTAAGCACCGCTCCGGCAGCTGCGGCACGGCATCTGCGTTGCCAAAATGCTCGATAATACACAAAGTATTATCTGCGCTTTTGGCTTAGCATCTGCCGCACCTCGCTCGCCGTATCGGCACTTAGAATTATGCTGTATTGCCCTATCATTCGAGATTCGAACGTGGGATGTTGAGGGACAGGGAGGAAATACCATGGAAGAAATGCTGGATTTGGTCAACGAGCAGGGCGCCCCCCTCGGCCGGGCTGTGCCGCGCAGTGAGGCGCACCGCCTTGGGCTGCGCCACCGTACCAGCCATGTGTGGCTGGTACGCCGCAAAAACGGCGTGCTGGAAGTTCTGCTGCAAAAGCGCAGTGACGAGAAAGATTCTTTCCCCGGCTGTTACGATATTTCCAGTGCGGGACATATCCCGGCCGGGCAGGGCTTTGTGGATTCCGCTCTGCGGGAGTTGAAAGAAGAGCTTGGCGTAACCGCCCAGCCGCAGGACCTGATTTTGTGCGGGCAGCGCAGCTTCCAGTTTTCCGCGGTGTTCCACGGCAAACCGTTCAAGGATAACCAGGTCAGCAATGTGTACCTGCTCTGGCTAGACCGTGATGCCGAAGAATTTACGCTGCAAAAAGAGGAGATCAGCGCCGTGCGCTGGATGCCCCTTGCCGACTGTTTGCGTAATGTGGAGAACGGCGCGCTGAACAGCTGCATTTTCCCAGAAGAGCTGCGAATGGTGCAGGCCACGGTGGAAAAGGCAAGCGCAACTTGATTGAAGAAATTATTTTGTGGGAAAGCTGTGGGAAACGGCCTTCCCTTATTTTTTTATTTTGCCGTGTAACAACGCGGGCCTTTTTGACGTTTTTGATCGTGAAGGGACGGGAAAACCGAATGCCGGTTCGTGCTTTCCCCTATTTATGAGCTTACATTTAAGGTGTACCTGAAAGCAAAGGAAATGACGGATATTCCACAAACACAAGCAGGATTCAAGGCAAAGAGCCGCTGGAATCCTTTGTGGATTCCAAAGGCAATACCGCATAATTCTAAGTGCCGATACGGCGAGCGAGGTGCGGCAGCCGCCGGAGCAGTGCTTAAGCCGTAAGGCGGGAATTATGCGGTGTTGCCCAAAACTTTTTAACGCAAAATCCGGCTGCGTTTGCAGAAACAGACGATATTTTCGACGTTTCAGATACCCCCTGGGAAAATGCCAAAGGTGTTTGCCTGAAAAAATTTTCCAAGGCTCTCCCGCAAAAAGCGTTTATTACGAAAGGAATTTGAATACCATGAAAAACATCCATTCCATCAATTTTATCAAACACACCACCCTGCTTGCTTGTTCTGCCCTGTTGGCTGTCAGCCTTGCCGCCTGCAGCCAGCCTGCCGCTTCCGATGCCGCCAGCACTGCAGGCAGCGCTTCCAGCAGCGCCACCAGTGATATCGCTCAAATCCCCAACCCGTGGACCGGCTGCACCACCCTGGCGGATGCCGCCGCCCTGACCGGGTACGATTTTACCGTGCCCGACTCCGTGGATGGCTACCCGGACGTTACCATTGCCGTATTGGAAAGCGAGCAGCTGACCGAGGTGCAGTACAGCTCCGGCAATGCCCGCCTTTGCCTGCGCAAGGCCCCCGGCAGCGATGACATCAGCGGAGATTTCAACCAGTATGCGGAAAGCAATGCCGTTGATGTTGACGGCCGCAGCGTGACCCTGCAGGGCAACGATGGCCAGGTTCAGCTTGCCACCTGGCTGGACGGGGACTATACCTACTCCATCGGCATTTACCGCGAAGACGACACCGGGCTGACCGCCGATGAAATGACCGGCCTGGTAAAAGCTGCCAAATGAGTGGCAAATTGTAACAATTTGGAACAACCTCAACCAAAACACAAAAGGGTGCGCAGCGAACGGTTTGCTGCACACCCTTTATTTTTGCTTTTTACACTTTTTGTTGCTGCGGTTTTGCAAAGTGTGCTTTTAATACGCAGGGGAACCCGCCAGTATCTTACGAAACAGCGCTGTTATTGTTCAACTTCATCACAATCAGGCCGTGATGTTCCCGCTATAAAAACCTGCACAAAAGGAAATCCCCGCCTGAGGGAAAGGCGGGGATTTGAGAAAGGAGGAGAAGAACACATGAAAAAGATTTGTTAATATTTATCTTTCGCTTGCAACTAAATTGTAACCCTTTTGAAACCTTTTGTCAAGGCCAAATTGTAAAAGATTTGTAACCAATTTTGTGTTTTTTGTGTGAACGCTTCATCCTTCTCTTTGTTGCCCCGTCAATCCGCGTTATCCTGCAGGGGTGCCAGGGTAATTTCGGCTTCAAAGTTGCAGGTATCCCCCTGCCACCCGGCCATATACCAGCGGTTTTCGCCCACTGCGGCGCGGTACAGGCGGGTGCTTTCGCCCATGGGTACTTCCTTGTGATAATACAGGATCACATCCGTTACAGTGTTGGTCCGCCATACTTCCAGCGGCAGCGCATCACAGATCAGGTCCGCATACACGGTATTGTTCATATGGCCGTTCCGATCGCACCGGCTGTACACAGCGCGATGGGTGCCAAGCTCTTCACAATCCTCCCGCTTGACTTTTGTCAGCTTGATGGGCAGTTCCCGGTCCAGCTTATCCACCCAGCCCGTTGTGGGGAAACCTTCCGGGTGCTTGCGCAGGATCATCCGCTTGTCAGTATCAATCAACACCCAGCGGCTGTCCACACACACTTCTTCCCTGCCCTGTGCATCGCAAAAGGTGGTAAAGCGGCGGTTGACGGCGCGGTGCAGGGCTTCCGGCTCGGTCTGCACGGTAATGGTTTCTTCCACGCGCGGGGTACGGGTAATGTGCAGAGCCAGCTTGGCCAGCACGTAAGACGTGTGGGTGCTGGCATACAATTCCGGGGTAATGCCGTAATGTTCCGCATCCTCGGCGCCAATTTGCTGGCAGTAGCGCAGCAGGGTGCCAAGGGTTGCCATTTTGCGGAAGTCAACATCATTTTCGTAGATCCTATATTCCTGGGTGTATTTCATCTCTCTGCCCTCTATTCATCTGCATTGTTTTGCACACAAATCTTTTTTATAGTATAACACAAGCCCCGGTTCATCACAAAGGACAAATCGGGGCTTGTGTTTCAAATTGATTTTAAGCGGTGCCGGGCTGCTTAATAATTGTCCTGCACCTTTTTGCGCATCTTGCGCCAGATGTTAAAGCCGGAAATTGCAATGGCCCCCAGCAGGAACACCACGATCAGCCAGCCGCTGCCGGATTCATCGTAGCTCTTCATCTCACTCCATTTAGCATCCATTTCGGCGTTGATGTCATCCGGCAAGGTCACAAAGACTTCCGCCTTATTCATCACTTCATCGCTGGGGTAAGCGATCGGGCTGTACTTCAAATCATCGTCCAGCCGCTCCCACACTTCGGTGATGGGGGTGGAGTAGCCGATGAAGTCACAATTCTGGTAGCCGACATCCGGTTCACACATAAAGTTGATGAACATTTCGGCGGCTTCCTTATGTTTGCTGGAAGCCGGGATGCACATGCTGTCCACAAAGAAGTTGACGCCCTCCTCCGGCGAAACGAACGCCAGATCCGGGTTTTCATCGATCATGGTCAGGGCATCGCCCGCATAATACGGGGCCATGGCAGCTTCGCCGCCCTCCATTTTATCGAAGATCTCATCCATAACATAGGCCTGCACTACAGATTTCTGAGCCTGCAGTTCCTTCATTACGTCGTCTACTTCTTCCACGCTGGAAGGGTTCAGCGAAAGGCCCATCTTTTTAGCTGCAATAGCGTAAGCATCGCGGGAGTTATTGAACATCAGCACATTACCGGCGTACTCCACATCCCACAGGTCCGCCCAGGATGTGGGCGGTTCTTCCACCATGGTGGTGTTATAAATAATGCCGGTGGTGCCCCAGGTATACGGCACACTGTAAGTGTTATCAGGGTCATAGCTCCAGCCGAGGTAATTCTCGCCGATGTTGGCCATATTGGGGATGTTATCGTAATCCAGCTCGGCTAACATGTTTTCGGCAATCATTTTGCCCACCATGTAGTCAGACGGCACGATCACATCATAACTGGCACCGCCGGATTTCATTTTGGCATACAGGCTCTCGTTGGAGTCAAAGGTGGTATAGTTGACCTTGATACCGGTCAGGTCCTCGAAGGCCGAAATCACGTTCACGCTGTCATCGGAACCATCCGAGATATACAGGCCCCAGTTATACACGTTCAGGGTCAGATGGTCGTTGGCAAAGCGGGTCCAATCGTAATCGGCAGAAACCGAGATATCATCGTTGACCTCCAGCATCTCCCCTTCCGCTGCAAAAGCAGGCAGGGTGCAGGCAAGGCTTAGGGCTGCGCACAAGGCAGCGCTGACAACCGCGCGGGTAAACTGTTTCATCTCTGCTTACCCCCCTTTACTGTTCGGCCGCAGCGCGGCGGATGGCCTTCTGGTTACGCTTGTAGGCGCGGGAATCCATAGCGTTGGAGGTAAGGATGATTGCCAGAATGACCAGGAATATGATAGCAGACAGCGCGTTGATCTCCGGGCTGACCTTTTTGCGGGTCATGGAGTAGATGGCAATGGGCAGGGTCTGCATGGTGCCGCAGTTGAAGTAGGAGATCATGAAGTCATCAATGGAGTAAGTCAGGCAAATCAAAAATGCCGACATGATGGCCGGGCTGAGCTGCGGCAGAATGACCTTGAAGAACGCCTGGCGCGGGGTGCAGCCCAGATCCAGGGCGGCATTGTACAGGCTGCCGTCCAGCTGGCGCAGCTTGGGGCCGACATTAAAAATAACATACGGCACATTGAACGTAATGTGCGCAATCAGCAGGGTGATCCAGCCGAACACGCCATTTTCGCCGCCAATGCCCATTTTTTGCACGATGACGAACAGCAGCATGAGGGAAACGCCGGTGATGATTTCCGGGTTGACAACCGGGACATAACTGATGTTATTGATAATCAGCTGTGCCTTGCGGCTCATGGAGTTGATGCCGATGGTGGCCAGAGTGCCCAGCACCGTGGCAATGATAGCCGAAACAAATGCCAATACCAGTGAAAGCCCCAAAGCGGAAAGGATCATCTCATTATGGAACAGGCTGGCATACCATTTTAAGGAAAATCCGGTAAATACCGCACGGCTCTTATTTTCGTTAAAGCTGTAGGCGATGAGGACCGCGATGGGCAGGTACATAAACCCGAACACCAACACCAGGTAGGTGCGCTGCAGCAAATGCTTATACTGTGTTTTCATTACATCACACCCTCCATTTCCTCTTCGTCAAAGCTGGAGGTAAAGCTCATGCAGAGCAGAACGATCACCATCAGCACAAGGCTCATGGCAGAGCCGAGATTCAGGTTGTAAGAGTTGCCAAGGAACTGCAGCTCGATCAAGTCGCCAATCAGCAGGTTAGCGCCGCCGCCCAGCATACGGCTGATAATAAAGGTGGAAACCGCCGGAACAAACACCATGGTAATACCGGTGGCAATGCCGGGCTTGCTCAGCGGGATCAGCACGCGGCCTAAAATCTGGAACACATTGGCTCCCAGGTCCTGCGCAGCTTCCACCACAGAATTGTCGATCTTGGTCATGGCGGTGTACAGCGGCAGGATCATATACGGCAGGTAGTTATACACCATGCCCAGTACCACGGCGCCGGAGGTATTGATCATATTAAAGGGGCCGATGCCGAACAGGCCCAACAGCTTGTTGATCAGGCCGTTTTTTTCCAGCAGGGTCATCCACGCATAGGTGCGCAGCAAAAAGTTCATCCACATGGGTAGCATGACCAGCATCAGCATAATATGCTGTTTATTGGCGCGCAGCCGGCTGAGGAAATACCCCACCGGGAACGCCAGCACCAGGCAGATGATCGTGGCCTCCGCCGCAAGCAGCAGGCTGCGGCCAAAAACCGAGGCGTACCGCCCAATGCTGGTCAGGTTGGCAAGGGTAACCTGGCCGTCACTGTTGGTCAGGGCATACCACACAACAATGCCCAGCGGCACCACAATAAACAGGACCATCCACACCAGGTACGGCGCGGCAGCCCAGCGCGAAGCTTTGGAACGCAGCATCCCATCACACCTCCTCGCGGGACATGATGTGAATTTCATCCGGGCCAATGTTCATGCCGATCAGCTCGCCCGGCTGGCTGGCCTGGGTGGAGTGGATCAGCCATTCTTTGCCTTCCACGTCAACGTGCATTTCAAAATGCACGCCCTTGAAGATCACCTCGCGCACAAGGCCGGTCAGCTTGCCGGCGGACGGCGGAACGATATCCACGTCCTCCGGGCGGATAACCACCTGCACCGGCTCGCGCGGCTTAAAGCCGCGGTCCACGCAGGCAAATTCCTGCCCGCCAAAGCTGACAAGGAAGTCTTTTTCCATAATGCCGTCCACAATGTTGGAATCGCCGATGAACTTGGCAACAAAGGCATTGCGCGGCTCGTTATAAATATCCTGCGGGCTGCCGATCTGCTGGATGTTGCCCTTGTTCATGACAACAACGGTATCGGACATGGTCAGGGCTTCTTCCTGATCGTGGGTAACGTACACAAAGGTAATATTCATCTCACGCTGCAGGCGTTTGAGTTCCAGCTGCATTTCCTTGCGCAGCTTCAGATCCAAAGCACCAAGCGGTTCGTCCAGCAGCAGAACACGGGGCTGGTTGACCAGGCTGCGGGCAATGGCCACGCGCTGCTGCTGGCCGCCGGACAGCTGGTTGATGCTGCGGCGCTCAAAGCCGCGCAGGCCCACGGTTTCCAGCATTTCCAGCACTTTGGGGCGGATGGTTTCCTCCGGCAGCTTTTTCAGCCGCAGGCCAAAGGCCACATTCTCGTACACGTTCAGGTGCGGGAACAGTGCGTATTTCTGGAACACGGTATTCACCTGCCGCTTATACGGCGGTACCGAGGCGATATCCTTGCCATCGAAAAAGACATTGCCCGATTTTGGGGTAATAAACCCGGCGATCACACGCAAGGTGGTTGTTTTGCCGCAGCCGGAAGGGCCAAGGAACGTAACAAACTCCTTATCGTGGATGTCAAGGGAAAGTTCGTCCAGGATTCTTTCCCCGTCAAAATCGACGACAATGTCTTTCAGTGATACAATTTCATTCATTTTTACTGCATCCCCCTTTGCGGAATTTAGTCCCACCTCGGGCCTCCTTGATGCCGGCTCGCCGGCTTTTCCCGGTGGGTCAGCGCCAATTATGCCGCCCCGCAAAAGGTTTGTTACACCACCGCAAACGCGGCAGCTGCAGCAGCACATACAACGCCAATGTGTTCTGATGTTTAACAGATGCAACACACAAGCTTCATTATACATTGTTTTGGGGGGCTGTCAACAATTATTTCACATTTTTCCGGTTTTTTACATGGGGATGGCAAAAAGCCAGCTTGTTTTCTGTCTTGCTCCACCGTTTTTTCCCTGTCCGTCCGGTATTATTCCCTGTTCTCCCGCTGCCGTCTGCATCAAAATTAACAGGTGTCGTTCGCAGTTATTTTTTGTCATTTCACACCACAGGGGCGCGCATTGTGCGCCCGCGACCGTTTACAATATTTCAGGATAAAATGCCACTTTCTGCCCGCCATGCAGGCCGATGACGAGCATCGGCCCCTACAAATAAATTTTATGCCCGGTGCTTTCCCTGTAAGGTAAGTAACCCCATTATTTCTGCCGGGCAAAATGCAGATTTTTAAGGCAATGCCGCATAATTCTAAGTGCCGATACGGCGAGCGAGGTGCGGCAGCTGCT
>OGCO01002209.1_pt1 | contig 26252 bp, 26 predicted proteins | sample 1570171 | NCBI WGS metagenome assembly OGCO01 (sample SAMEA4370583, study PRJEB24528) | human gut metagenome
GCAAGGAAGAGCGTGCTCAGCTGCTTTATAGGGCTGAAGAAGAAAGTCGCCAGGCTGATGAAGATTATGACCGCTTGCTTGCCATTTCTGAGAATATTGCGAGTATGTTGAGAAGCTTGGAACGTAGTTCTTCTATGCCTACGGGCGGTGGAACCGGTAAGTTTATCTGGCCAGTAACAGGTGAGATAACTTCTTATTATGGTTGGCGTACACATCCTGTATTTGGCACAACAAGATATCATTCCGGTATGGATATTGCCTGTGATTATGGTACACCGATTGTAGCGGCTGACTCTGGTACAGTAATTTATTCTGGCTGGATGGGCGGTTATGGTTATGCAGTGATGATCGATCATGGTGGAGGACTTGTTTCTTTGTACGGCCATAATCAGGAACTTGCCGTCAGCGAAGGACAATATGTAAATAAGGGTCAGGTAATTTCGTATGCCGGCAGTACTGGCTGGTCTACTGGCCCGCACTGTCATTTTGAAGTACGTATCCACGGCGAGGTAACTGAACCGTTGGATTATTTACCTTGATTTAAGGGAAGATAAGCGAGGCGGGAAGTTATGTTTAAAAAGCGTTTTAGTATGATGACAGTGCTTGTAGCCTGCCTTTGCGCTATAGTTGTTACGCTTGGAGCTATATTTTACAGTATGGAGCGCATTACCGGTGATGCTTTGGGAAGTTTGAAATTTCTCAAGACGTTAGTTTTGGTCCGGGAAAAATTTGTAGAACAGCCAAGTGATGGAAAATTATTTGATGGCGCAGCTACAGGTTTGGTAAAAGCGTTAGATGATCCGTATTCTGTGTATTTGGATCAGCAGAGTTTTAAAGATATCAGTAATGTAACAGAAGGTTTTTTTGGCGGTATCGGCGTAGTAGTTGGTAAAAAGGAGAATAATTTTGTTGTAGTTGCACCTTTAGAGGGAACGCCTGGAGAAAAAGCCGGTATCAAAGCCGGCGACAAAATAGTTCAGGTCGATGGAAAAAAGACGGCTGGGATGCAGCTTGAAGATGTTGTTGCAATGATTAGAGGCACGCAGGGAACAGAAGTCGAGCTGGTCTTGGACGATAATAAAGGTAACGAACGTACGGTAAGAGTTGTACGTGGCGATATTAAGATCAAGTCAGTTGCAGGAGAAATGCTGCCAGATAGCAAGATTGGCTATATCAGGATTGCTATTTTTAACGAGAATACATCGGGAGAGTTTGCGAAGAAATATCAGGAACTTGAAGATCAGGGGATGCAGGCACTGCTGTTGGATTTAAGGCAGTATCCTGGAGGAATTTTAGGAGAGTCTGTACGTGTTGCACAATATTTAGTTCCTAAGGGACCGATCGTATCCGTTATCGACAGGGAAGGTCGCAAATATACGGAAGAATCTTATTTGGAGCAAGTGAAGTATCCACTTGCCGTATTAGTTGATCATGGCAGTGCAAGTGCTTCTGAAATCGTTGCAGGAGCTGTGCAGGACACTAAGTCCGGGAAGCTTTTTGGTACTCGGACCTTTGGTAAGGGGTCGGTACAAACTGTATATAGGCTACCTCAGAATACTGGGTTAAAGCTAACTACGGCTAAATATTATACTCCTTCTGGAAGATCTATTAATGGTACGGGTATTACGCCTGATGAAATTGTGGAACTGCCCGAACAGCCCACAAAGGATATACAGCTGGAAACAGCAGAGAACTATTTACGTAATCTGCAGAAATAATAATTTAAGAACCAATGCCCTCAAGCATTGGTTCTTTTGCTTTTGTTATATTTTTATGATAAAATATTTAAGTATATAAATAATTGATATGGTGATATTATGAAATTATCTGGAGAAATAGCATTAGCAAGTGGTTTTATTTTTGATTATAGCAATATGATAAATACTGATACAATAACACCTGCAGTTATTGAAACTTTGGAGAGTAAAGCTAAAGATGCTGCAGATGCTTTACTGTTAATACGTGAGCAAGGTATGGCAAAGGCACATTTATCTAAAGATGGTACGCCGGAGCATGTGCTTTTTACGAAACTGCCTTTCGTTAAGAATGGCAATCCTAATACGCCGGAGTCTATTGCTAAATTGAAGCAGTTTGGAAGTTATCTGCAGCAGGAGATAGATGCTGTTGTTTTTTTAGGAGTAGGGGGATCTTATCTTGGCAATAAAGTTCTATTTGATATTTTTGCCGGTTCCGGCTGGAATGTAGGCTGTGAAAAAAGCAGGCATGGTTATCCTAGGGTATATTTCTCGGGAAATAATTTAGATGTAGATCAGTATAGTGAAGTTGTGGATGAAGTGGAGTATCTTGCCACGCACAGGCTGGGGAAAAATGAGCAATTCAGAGTATTGCTTGTTCCTATTTCCAAATCTGGTACGACTTTAGAAACTTTAGCAGCGTTTTCTTATTTTTATGAGCAGTGTCAAAAGTCTTCGTTATTGCAAATGGAGGTTGCGGTTGTAACCGATCTTGATGAAGATATATCTCCTTTATATAACTTGGCCAAGGAAAATGTATGGCAGTGTTTTGATATCAAAGAAGGTATTGGCGGCCGATTTTGTATTTTCAGCGATCCAGGATTAATTACTGCTGCCGCTATAGGAATGGATATAGATGCCTTTTTATGTGGAGCAAGGGATATGGAAAATGCATGTCAGTCAGCTTCGCTTGGAGAAAACCCGGCGCTCTTGAACGCAGTCTTGAAGTATGCAGCAGCCGAAAAAGGGGTTGATATTGAAGTTTTTATGCCATATGCGGCGAAAATGAAATCTGTTGGTGAATGGTATGTACAGCTTTTGGCTGAATCTCTTGGGAAGCGTAAAGATCGTGAAGGCAATGTTGTTTATTATGGACGTACTCCGGTTTCAGCTGTTGGTTCCACTGATATGCATGCTCAAACACAACAGCATCAGGATGGAAAAAAAGATAAAGTAATACAGTTTGTTGAAATATTGGAACGTGAGCAGCAGATTGTTTTAAACAATCCCTTTACTCATATCAGCTCATTAAAAAAATATGACGGCTTGTCTGTTGACCATGCTCTGAAAATTGCACTTGCTGCTAATGAAGAGGCTTTGAATAGCGACGGGCGGTTAAATGCGAAATATATTTTGCCTCGGATAGACGAATATTATTTAGGACAGCTGCTTTATTTTCTGATGCTTTCCGTAGCATATGAAGGTGAGTTGGCTGATGTTGACGCCTACGATCAACCGGGTGTTGAAACTTATAAGCAAATCATGAAGCTGAAGAAAATAACAAATGTTCAAGTGGCTGAGCATCTAGGTACTTCGCCACAAGCACTTGCAAACAAGTTTTCCAGAGAAACGCTTTCTGCAAATGAGCTTATTGCAATTCTGGATTTTCTTGGATGTCAGATTGCCGTTGAAGCAATCCCAGATGTTATCGTAAAATTTAATAGTGACGATTTGAAAAGGGAGCCGTAATGGTTCTCTTTTTTTATGCCTTTTTATCTGGCAAAGAAACCGTTAAGGCTTACGGCTTGTCGTGTTGCAATCACTATCTCTGCCATGTTGAGGGTTTGTTGTTAAAAGGGCGTTTTTTAAATTTTGGGGCGGTCGGGGTACTCATTAGGCCGTTCGGGGCATCCATATACACCCCCTCCCGGGTCTGTTCCTGGTGACGCTGACCGGGCAACCCTTTGCCCCATGGGTTCCCGTTGTCCCGGTCTTAACGCTGTTTTTCGGATGCCTTCGGCAGTAGCCAAGGAGAATTATTGTACTTTTCTTCGTCATATTGCACAACTTTTCGCGTTTCCGTGCGTGTGCATTATGAGTACACCCTAAAAGAACATTGAACATTACTATATATTGTGTATTAATCTCATAGAATACAACATATTGTTATAGCTCCGGCTTTTCCATCTCTGGAAGTTCCAGGACATTCTTATACTTGTCTGCGATCTGTTGGGCGGTCTGTTGCGGTATGCCCTGCTGCTGTCCTGCTGGAATTGGTGCCGTTTCCGCCATGCCGTAAGCTACTTTACAAGCAAATATCAAGTTGGCATTCGTGCCGTCCTGGTTGTGTAGCTTATCCAACGCAAAGGCTCCACATGTTTCTTTCCATTTTTTCACCGTTATGCCATGCGTTGAGGCGGTTCTGTAGTCTCCGTTCGCCCAGTCGCTAAACGTCATGTTGTTAATTCCAACTAATATTCCAAACATTTGTAAAGTAGGTGATATACCATATCTACCACATACACGTATATATATATTAAATATACTGTCTAATAGTTCTATATCATTATTACTCGGTTTTTCAATATGATCAGCAATATAGAAAAACATATCAATGCGATTATTAGCTATATCTTTCTTATACTTTTCTATACTGTCATAATCTTCTTGATGTATGCATAATACAGTGTTTATATACTCATCTACCAATAACCATATTTTATTTTCATATACCTCTATATTTTGGGATGCTGTTATAGTATTTGAATCTTTCACTGTATCACCTCACTTTATAACGTTAATCTATAAAAATATTGCAAATAAAAAAAGCACAGAAAAACATGTGAGCCATTGTTCCGGCTCCTGTTATCCTGTGCAAAATGCGTTAAAAATATATTCCGTTTTCGTGTCTATTAACAGTATTAACATACAAATTGTTATTCTGTCAACTATTTTTTAAAAGTTTTAGTTAATCTCATACAACACCATATACTATATCTATGTATATTATTATACTATATCTCCATATACTGTATATTATTATATATAATAATTATTATTAATCAACTCAGCCTCTGGAATCTAGGAAGGGACAGGGAATAACTATAATTATAGATATTCATAACCCATAATATTAATATATATAATATTATAATAGGGCATTTTGAACACACAAAAAGCCAGACCTTCCGGCATCTAATCCGGCATGATCTGGCTATGTTTATTTCTGTGTTCAGTTACGATTCCGCTTTGTCAGCCCTGCCCCTTCCTGAGTTCCGTCGGCTTCGTTATATCGAACATAACAGAATGATTTCAAAAAGTCAAGTAAAAAAATGTCGTTGACTTTTTGACGATATTGTGCTATGAATAATTATGTCAGGACTTCGGCGGCAGTTCTGCACCTGTCCTAAAAGCCGCCATAAATAAGCATTATAAAAGCCCCGGGATAATTTCCTAGGGCTTATTTTTTAATATCTCCGAGCAGTATTTTTCAATAGCTGCTTTCGGTCGTTTCTTTGCTGTCCTGTCTGTTGAGTTATATTTTGTGCCTTATGTGTCAATGGTATTTTGTGCCTTATTCAAGTATCTTCTTTTCACGTTCCAATTTTTCTGCAACAGCTAATTTGATAAAATCGTTTATACTTTTATATCCTGCTTTTGTTATTGCTTCTTTTGTGCCTATTTTGAATCTACAATTGACACGCTCAAATTTTTCATCGTAATTATATATAGCTTTTCTTTGTGCATCTGTTGTCTTTCTTTCTTCTGGCATTGTTTCCCCTCCTTATATTATGTTATTTACATTATATATATTTTGTGCCTTATTTTCAAGTATTATTTTATTTTCTTAACATATAATAAGAAGTGTTATATTTTTATTTTTGTGCCTTATACATTTTATACAATTCATGTTCTCATTTTGTGCCTTATATTTGTATAGTATGCATATTGCTTTTGTGCCTTATATGTAGTATTATAATATCAACGAAGAGAACAAAAGAAACAAACAACCAGAACCGCCCGAACCACTCAAACCAATGAGGACATAGAGAACCGGATCCGATTAATTGAAAAATTCTAGTTCCTAGCAACAAAATAAAAAAAGCCGGTTGCAATCCTACCAAGACAAACAACCGGCACCCAACAAAAAAAACGAAAGGTAGCCCTATTATAACAGGGGCAAGGGTAAAAAGCAATGTTAAAAACAAACTCAAAGGAAGTTATGAACAGAATTAAAAAAATTATCATGGACAGCTACGAAGCAGCCGAGGAATATTATACATATGAAGGTGCAACAATAAAAACAGAATACAACGAAATCTGCAAAGATATTTTAAACATGTTCTACATTGAAAAGTTGCATCTTGATAACAGATATAAAGCCGGACGTATTAGCAAATCAGATTTATTTATGGACTGGATGCAAGGACTCCCAACGGCTTTCCCGGTTGCTGATGATATTTTTCTTCATAGTGCCGTTGACTTCCTGGGCGATCTTCTGGACGAAACCGAAGAAGAAAAGCAGCGTTTTACAGACGAACAGGCAGAAAAAAGATCCGTTTATCTTCTGTATAGAGAGCTAGAAAAGAACGCAACAAAATAACAGGAGGGAAAGCAATGAACGAAAAAAGATATACTTATAAGCAGTGGAAAGCAATCCACCGAAGAAAAGTTATTCATGCCGTAAAAGCCTACTTGTTAGGCTTTGCGGTTGCTTCTTTCCCATTTTTGTTGATTGCTCATTATATTTTAGTTGGATATTAACGGGGAGGTGCTAACAATGTCAGAACGCCAGAAAGTCGCAGAAATGACAAAAACACTTGTAAATATGTTCCCAGATTCAAAAAACGATCTGGAAAAAGAAAAATATTATTACGATCACAATTATTTCACTTTCTACGATTGGGAAGAAAATGTTATAAAAATTATTTTAATGGCAGCATAAAAAGGAGGGCTATACAATGATCAAAATAGACATGTGGTACAACGATAAAAAAGAACAGGCAACCGGGCTCGATATTTGGTTTAATGATCTTGGGTGTTTTTACTCTGGGAATATCACAATTTTTAATAAAATAGTCGGCGATTATTACGCCGACAGCGTGCAAGAAATTTGTGAAGCGTTCCCACATCTGAAAGAAAAAATAAACGCTTGTTTGAACTAAATAAAATAATTTCGGGCGGGGCTTTCCCGCCTGTTTTTCAATCAGAAAGGGGATTATATGATAGACAGAATTATAAAACCAACGTCCAAGCAGACCGTTGACGCAATTTTAAGCGGTGATTTTTCCGTTGTTGATAAGATTAAGGCAGCCGCAAAAAAGGACGCTAGACAAGTATTTAATGCCGTTTCTTCTGGTGCTGTCTCACTGATCTGGTACGACTTGCCGCCAGTGCGTTGCCAGTCTGGGGCGGTGTCTGTGATGCGGTATGCGTTGCATAGATCACCCCAAAAAGCGGATCATTTGCAGCTTTCCTGCATGGAGATCAAGGATGGTCGTATAATTCCAACTTCTGACCGACAATATAATATTCTTGACGGCTCCGGGTTCCTGGAATTCTTCCGGGACTTGCCAGGAATTACAAATATTAATTATTTAGAGCAGTAAAAAGCTGCTCTTTTTCTCGTGCCCTGCATCCTCTTCGGGTGGTGTTGGTTCGTGACCTGTGCCGGGCTTTTTCCTGTAGTGCCTTTTGTTTGCCTTTTTAACGGCTTCCAATTGAATTATAGTATATTTTACTGTATACGGCTGTAAAGTTGATTCTAGGCTGTTTTACGCAATCAATTAAAAGGATTGACGGCAAAATATAAAGGGCGTATTATGGTTATATATGTCAATGTGGATAATTGCCGATTTGGATTCTTCCCAGTTTATGCAGCTGTTGCCGGTTTCGTTATCCTTGCAAGTGTTTATTTGACACTTTACGGCTGTTTATATGCTTGCATGTGTATTTTATCGACTGTAAATGTAAAATTGATTTTAGACACGTTTACAGGCTTTATAATGGCATCGGGTTATTGTATTATATACCGGTTTACTGCTTCATAATGTTTTAACGCTGTATTTTGACTTTTAAGCCGTTTTATATCGTCACCCGATAATATGTTCGAATTGATTTTAGGCGCAATTATGTAATTAATTACAATGTTCCTAGCATGATCGTGTGCATCGGATGGCGGCATGTTTTGCCGCGGGTATATTCCTTGATGCATAATCACTTTACTATGAAGCCTCACGAGTGCTAATTTTCACAGACATTCAAAAAGACCCGAAGCATGGATTTTGAACGAAAAAAATCATTTTTCCATGGATACGGGTCGTTTTATAATTTTTATTTATTTGTAATTTTGTACAAATATTTTTATAGTATCTATTTTGGGACTGTGGAAAATGTAAAATTATTTCAATTTATTTAGATGATCTACTTTACCAGTGCTTCTTTTCTTCTTTATTGCGGTTCCACTTTTCATCCTCTGTTCTCGTTCTTCCTGTTTTCTGGTCTTCGATTTCTTTCTCAATGAGTTTCCAGTACTATACCCCATATTTTCCCTCCTTATCCTTGATTTTCTGACTTCTGGTCTTGAAATTGATGATTTCCACGTCTGTATTGAGTTCAGGTGGTATTTTCCCTACAACGATAACTCGAAGCGGCTCTATGCGCATTTCCATTTCTTTAAAGCCTATACAAAATTCTTCTCTGGATGCTCTGGATTTAATTCTTCCATTGGTACAACATGCTACGGTGCTTCTTTTTGGCACACCATCAAAAGCCCAGTCGTAACAATATTCTGGTGGTATGCTCACGTTAGGAATCACCTTTATCCCGTTCATACTGAGATAATGAGCCATGGCATGATTTCTGTACTTGTTCCAGATATTCATGGCAAATGGCATACCATTTTCACCGACTGCCATTGAGAAGTCTGGCGCGATCACGCTCTGGAAGCATTTCATGTGTTCCAGGTATCTGTCTGGATTGTTCCACAACTTTTCAAATTCGCAGTCATGGATATAAAAGTTGATGCTTAATTCTCGATGATTCTTTATCTTTCGGCTGAAGCTGTCTTTAAAATCTACTGTGTCTTGTGGTGTTTCGTCCACATATCTGTCCATCATTGGAATCTGGTATCTGCCGTCCAGTTCCGCTCCTGTGAGCATATATTCTTTCATGGTATCGTATGCGGTATGACTGATTCCCTGTGCAATCATGAAAATTCCTCCCGAAAATAAAAAAAGACACAGAATCCTCATTCTCGGATCGGTGTCATCGTTAGTATATAATATATACTATCAAATATTCTATTTTATGTCAATTTACACGATATGTACGGCGCATTTATTATTAGCACTTACATAATGCGACTCCGATGATCATCGGTGAGATCCGCCGCTATCTACGGGATTATAACAGTATCCGGGTAAGCCGTTCTCTGCGCGACATTGCCTATAAAGCCATTTATACCAAAGAAAATATGATCAAAAAGAATCTGAAGGAACCAACGATCGATGAAATTGCTGATGAGATCGGCATTGAAAAAGAAATGATCGTATATGCCCTGGATGCGATCCAGAGTCCTGTCAGCTTGTTTGAACCGGTATACTCCGAGGGTGGCGATACGTTGTATGTCATGGATCAGATCAGCGATCAGAAAAACAAAGAAGACCACTGGCTGGAAAACCTATCTCTCCGGGAAGCCATGAACCGGCTTAACCAGAGAGAAAAGCACATCATTGAAATGCGCTTCTATGAGGGTCGGACACAGATGGAAGTTGCTGATGAAATCGGCATCTCTCAGGCGCAGGTCAGCCGCCTTGAAAAAAATGCTCTGAAGACCATGAAAAATTATCTGAGATCCTGAAATTGCTTTATATGCAAAAAGCCTCCCTGCCGGACCAATTGCCGACAGAGAGGTTCTTCTTTATTTCAGTGCTTTCTCAATTTCTTCAATTACAATCTTCAGTGCTTTGATACGTGCATATTTCTTGTCAACGGACTCCAGAATATGCCACGGTGCAAACGTTGTACTCGTCTTCTTCAGCATCTCATCGACTGCTTCTTCATACTGATCCCATTTTTCACGGTTTCGCCAGTCTTCATCTGTGATCTTCCAGCGTTTCTCCGGATTATTCTGGCGGTCATTAAAACGCTCCAGCTGTGTATCTTTATCAATCTGCACCCAGAATTTGATGATCACTGCACCCCAGTCGTGGAGTTCCTTTTCAAATTCATTCATCTCATTGTAAGCACGTTTCCAGTCATTTTCACTGCAGAATCCTTCCAGCCGTTCTACCATGACACGGCCATACCACGTACGATCAAAGATTGCAATGTGCCCATCCTTCGGAAGTCTTGTCCAGAATCTCCAGAGATAATGCCGAGCCTTCTCATGTGGCTCCGGACTGGCGATTGGCTGTACCTCATATCCTCTAGGATCCAATGCCCCTGCAATTCGTTTGATATTGCCGCCTTTGCCGGCCGCATCCCATCCCTCATAGGTAATGATCACCGGAACCCGCTTACGGTACAGGCGATTATGCAGTTCTCCCAGTTTGGCCTGCAGCTTCTTCAATTCTTTCTGGTACTCTTCTTCGTCAATTGTCTTGCCTTCCAGCTCTACGTCTTTCAACTTAGGCATCTTGACCAGTGGAAAAACATTCTGAAGGATCGGTACCGAATGACTCTGGTTCTGCAATGCCACTTCAATACTGCTGACCAGTGTATCCATCACCTGCAGCTCTGCCCACTTCTTATCCTTTGCATCAATGATATACCACGGCGAACTGGACATATTGGTGTCTTTCATATAACGGTCAAATACATTCTCGCACTTCTTATAATGTTTGTTCTGCCATTTATCGAATCCTGTCACACGCCACTTGGTATCATCCTTGGAAAGCAACTTCTTCATACGTTTTTCCTGTTCGTCCTTATCAATCTCCATAAAGAATTTCAGGACCAGATATCCATTGTCCGTAAGCTGCCTTTCAAAACGCCTGATGCTCTCGATACGCCGCTCATAAGCATCTCCTTCGAGTTCTCCATTCAATACTTCCTTCACCGTCTGTTCCATCCATCCGGAATCCAGGAATGTAAATTTGCCTTCTTCCGGGATCTGTTTCATATAACGATACAGAAACGGTCTGCGTACCTCTTCCTCTGTCGGAGCTGACATCGTGGCAACCTTGAAAAAACGAGGATCAATATTCCTGATCACCTTACCGATCATACTGCCTTTGCCTGCTGCACTCCACCCCTCAAAAAGGACCAGTACCGGGAGCTTGTGCTCCTTGATCTTCATCTGAAGATCATAAAGTCTGTTTCTGGTTTTCTCAAGCTGTACTTTCATCTCATCTTTGTCCGGTTCTTCGCCCGGTGTCCATGATTTTAACATATTGAGCCCCCATTTCTTTTTGTTGACAGTATACCACGTCCGGAATAAAAATACAGTTAATTGTTGCACATATTGCACCATTTTTTTCTCACAGATTACCGAATATACAAAGAGACAGAACTCCAGATTATCAGGAAATTCTGTCTCTGTAATATTTTTTATGAAAGTTCCAGTTTACCAGTATACAGCTGATAATAAGTTCCTTTCTGTTTAATGAGGTCTTTGTGGTCACCTCTCTCAATGATCTTGCCATGTTCCAGAACAATAATCGCATCACTGTTTCGAATCGTAGAAAGTCTGTGTGCGATCACAAACACGGTACGGCCCTTCATCAGGTTGTCCATACCTTTCTGTACGATACTTTCTGTACGGGTATCGATACTGGAAGTTGCTTCATCCAGAATCAGTACCGGTGGGTCTGCAACTGCTGCCCGCGCAATGGACAGAAGCTGTCTCTGCCCCTGAGAGAGTTCTTCACCATCCCCGCTCAGCATCGTATCGTATCCTTTCGGGAGCATCTGTATAAACTGATCTGCATGTGCCAGTTTTGCTGCTGCATAGATTTCTTCATCCGTTGCATCCAGCTTGCCATAACGGATATTATCACGAATCGTACCGGTAAACAAATGTGTGTCCTGAAGAACGATTCCAAGAGAATGTCTCAGATCATCCTTTTTGATCTTGGTAATATTGATTCCATCATAACGGATCTTGCCTTCCTGGATATCATAAAAACGATTGATCAGATTGGTTATGGTTGTCTTACCGGCTCCGGTAGAGCCGACGAATGCCAGTTTCTGTCCGGGCTTCGCATACAGGCTGATATCGTGAAGAATTGTTTTGTCTTCATTATATCCAAAGGTTACATCCTCAAATCTTACATCACCTTTCAGCTCTGTATAGGATACGGAGCCATCTGCAGAATGCGGATGTTTCCATGCCCACATGCCGGTTCTCTCTTTGCATTCTACAATGTTGCCATTCTCATCTTTTCTTGCATTGACAAGTGTTACATAACCCTCATCCTCTTCCGGTTTCTCATCGATCAGATTGAAAATTCTTTCCGCACCGGCAAGCGCCATGACGATGGAATTAAACTGCTGTGCCACCTGCATGAACGGCTGAGTGAAGCTTTTGGTGAACTGCAGATAGGAAGCCATAACACCAAGTGTGATTCCTCCGATGCCTGCTACAGAAAGGATTCCTCCGAGAACCGCCGTCAGTACAAACTGCAGGTTTCCGATATTTCCGATAACTGGTCCCATCATATTACCGTATTTATTTGCCTGTGAGGCGCTCTCAAAAAGAACTTCATTGAGCTGATCAAACTCTTCTTTTGATTTTGCCTCATGATTAAATACCTTTACTACCCTCTGTCCGTTCATTCGTTCTTCCACGAATCCGGTCACATCTGCCAGAGACATCTGCTGATGTACAAAGTATTTTCCACTCTTTGCTCCGATCCTGCCGGTAACAGCAAGCATCACAAAAATGATCAGTACTGCAAGTATCGTAAGAAGCGGACTCAGCACCAGCATGGAAATAAAAGTGACAACAATTGTAAACAATGCCATCAGTGCCTGTGGAATTGCCTGGCTGATCATCTGTCTCAATGTATCTGTATCATTGGTATAAAGACTCATGATCGAACCATTTGTATTCTGGTCGAAGTAACGGATTGGCAGTGTCTGCATATGTTCAAACATATCATCACGTACTCTTTTGAGTACACCCTGTCCGATATAAACCATCATTCTTGTGTAAATAAATGTTGCAATGACACCTGCCAGAAAGATTACGCCCAAAACAGTCAGGGCCTTATAAAGTCCTGCAAAATCCGGGGTTTTCTGTCCAACAAGCGGCAGGATAAAATCATCCAGAAGGTATCTCAGAGAAAGAGAGACTGCAGTTGTCGCCACAGCACTGATCAGGATACAGAAGAAAACAAGAATAAACTGGAATTTATATTTCTCTGTCACATATTTCATCAGACGTTTTGCCGTCTTTAAATCATTTTTTTTCATTTTCGGTTTTTTATTCTTATTCATCCTCTTCTCCTCCTTTCACCTGTGATTCATATACTTCCCTGTAGATCTCATTTGTCTGCAGCAGTTCTTCCGATGTTCCCACACCTGCGATCTTACCGTCATCCAGCACAATGATCTGATCGGCATCTTCTATCGAAGAAACTCTCTGTGCAATGATGATCTTGGTCGTGTCCGGGATCTCTTCCCGGAATGCTTTACGGATCAATGCATCTGTTTTGGTATCTACTGCACTGGTGGAATCATCCAGAATCAGGATTTTAGGTTTCTTAAGCAGTGCACGTGCAATACATAGACGCTGTTTCTGTCCACCGGAAACGTTATTACCGCCCTGTACGATCATGGTCTCATAACCATTCGGGAACTCATTTACAAATCCATCTGCCTGCGCCAGACGGCAGACTCTTTTAACTTCCTCATCACTGGCATGTTCATTGCCCCAGCGGATATTATCGTAGATCGTGCCGGAAAATAATACATTTTTCTGCAGAACCATAGATACCTGGTCACGCAGAACTTCCAGATTATAGTCACGTACATCGACTCCGGCTACTTTTACTGCACCACCAGTGACATCATAAAGTCTCGGAATCATCTGTACCAGTGTAGATTTGGCACTTCCGGTACCGCCAATGATACCAACTGTCTGTCCCGATTTAATATGAAGGTTGATATCTTTCAGGGAAAGGTTTCCGCCTTCACCCGCATAGCTGAAATCTACATGTTCAAAAGTAATCTCGCCATTTCTGACTTCTTTCACTGTATCCGCTTTATCCTGCATCTCCGGAACTTCATTAAGCACCTCCGTGATACGGTCTGTGGAAGCCCCTGCGATCATGATCATGACAAATACAAAAGTTACCATATTCAGAGACATCAGAATCTGAATTGCATATACGATCACACTTGTCAGTTCTCCAGTCTCCATGGTTCCAAATACAATGCTTCGTCCACCGATCAGCGCGATCAGAAGTACAACCGCGTACATCATGAACTGCAGGACCGGAGAGTTCCATGCAACGATTTTTTCTGCTTTTGTAAACAGGGTATATACATAATTGGACACACCGTGAAATTTGTTTATCTCGTAATCTTCTCTTACAAATGCCTTTACCACACGTGATGCATTGACATTTTCCTGCACAGAATTGTTCAGTTCATCATACTCGTCAAATACTCTGATAAAATGTGGATGCGCTTTCTTTGCTATAAACATCAGTGTTCCACCAAGAAGCGGGATTACGATCAGGAACAGAAGTGCAATCTTTACATTGATCAGCAGTGTCATGATCCAGGAAAGAAGAATCATGATCGGTGCTCTTGCCAGAAGACGGATACTCATCATATATGCCATCTGCACGTTCGTAATATCCGTCGTCATTCGTGTAACCAGACCTGATGTGGAGAAATGGTCAATGTTTTTGAAAGAAAAATCCTGCACCTTATAGAAAATATCATGGCGAAGATTTTTCGCATAACCAGCAGCCGCTACGGCTGCCATATTACCGGCCTGCACACCAAAAAACAATGCCAGCATCGCCATTGCAACAAGAATTATTCCGCGCTGTACAATATAACCAAGATCACCATTGGCTATTCCAACATCTATGATCTTTGCCATTTCCAGAGGAATGAGAACCTCCATCAGTACCTCCAGAATTACGAGAAACGGTGCCAGCAATGACTGTTTCTTATATTCCCGGATGGATTTAAAAAGTGTCTTATTCATCTTTTCTGTCTGCCTCCTTATCTGTCTTTTTTCTATTTCCGAATTTTCCTATTATACAAAATTTCGCCTTTGAAAGTCAATCGTTTTTTTGTGACTTTTTGGACACAATTCAGGCAAAAAAAATGCCCCTCACAGGGACATTTTTTCTTTTTCGTATACTTCTCTTACTTCGTCTGCTTTTGCACGATGCGGAAAACAGATATTTCCAAGCTGTCTTACCGGCATCACACCCATGAGTGAGTTTGTCACAAAACACTCCTCATAATACATCAGCTCATCCGGATAAATGATCGTTTCTGTCACCTGAAATCTTTCCATAATATATTCACGCAGGATACCCGGCAACAGGCCGCAGGAAAGCTGCGGTGTATAGATCATATTTTTACGTACAAAAAAGACATTGCAGACAGTTCCTTCACTGATCTGTCCTTTGGTGTTGATAAATATCTTTTCATTGATACCGGCTGCTGCGGCTGCTCTTTTTTCCAAAATACAGTCACCATAATTAAATGTCTTATGATAAACTAGTGGAGAAGTCTCGTTTCGTCTGACTTTGCTTAGATCCGTCATAAATCCTCTGGAATAGATTTCATCCATATATGGATTTTCTCTCATCTGAAAGAAGGTATTCTCAGCTGACATCACGATCTTAAGTGCTCCATGCATCTTCACCGACATTTCCTGTGTACTCAGATATTCTGCGATTTTTTCTTTTGTAAGTCCACGTTCTGCACAGGAACCCAATTTCAAAAAATCAGCTGATCCCTGCATTCTGTTCAGATGTTGTTCCAGAAGTAACGGTCTGCCTTGTTCCACTGCAACCGTTTCAAATACTCCCATTCCAAACAAAAATCCCTCATCCAGTCTAATATCCATATCTTTTTATCACTCCAGACTTTATTTCATAGCCTCCAGAACCGCTTTCGCTTTCTGAAGGGTCTCCTCATATTCAAATTCCAGGTCTGATTCAGCAGTGATGCCACCGCCAACTCCCAGATAATACATTCCATCTTTGTGCAATGCTGTACGGATCACTATATTAAAATCACAGTCTCCATCTAATGTCAGGTAACCGATGGAACCTGTGTACAGATTTCTGCGGTTGTTCTCCAGTTCATCAATGATCTCCATCGCACGATATTTCGGGGCTCCTGTAATAGAACCGCCAGGAAACGTTGCTTCAAGCAGATCCATTATCGTTTTGTTTTCCTGAAGTACTCCCTCGATGTCAGAAACCAGATGAAATACTGTTGCATATTCTTCCACCGTAAAAAGTTCCGTCACTTTGACACTTCCAGGTTTGCACACGCGGTTCAGATCATTCCGCTCGAGATCAACGATCATAAGAAGTTCACTCTTATCCTTCTCTGAATTTTTGAGTTCATTTCTCATAAGGAGATCCTCTTCCAGAGTCTCACCTCTTTTTCGCGTTCCCTTGATCGGACGTGTATTCACATGTCCCTTCTTCATCTTAAGGAATCGCTCCGGTGATGCACAGACAATCTGAAAATCACCGTAATCCATATAGCCGCCAAATGGTGACGGATTGTTTTCTCTCAAATCATAAAAAACATCCAGTGGTTTTTTATTGCTCTTTACCTCAAGCTGCTGCGTCATATTTGTGATATAGATATCACCTTCGATGATATATCGAATCATCTCATCAACAGCCTGTTTGTATTCTTCTTTTTTAAAATTTGGTGTTATTTCTATATTAAATGATCCGTCTGCGACCTGTTCTTTTTCTAATAATACTTCTGTCAGACGCTTTTCAACAGATTCGATCAGTTTCTCTGCATCTTCTGTAACTCCATTGGCCACCAGAAATGTTTTCTTCTCATGACAATCCTCTATGATATACATGTCATAAAAAACAAGTACTGCATCCGGAATCGTTACCAGATTTTCCTTATGAGATGGTATTTCCATTAATTTCCGCCCGTATTCATACGAAAAATATCCGATTGCCCCTGATAGCATTGGAAGCCCGCTTTTGTTCTGATCTTTATGCTCAGACAGATATTTTTTGAGATATTCCTCAAATGAGAGTTCCGATACCTTCTGCTCATTTATAAAAAATCCATGATCGTCTTTTACTAATTTGAGATATGGCCGCACTGCTATGATTGAATATCTTCCAAGCCCGTTCACAAGAGATGAATCCAGAAATACACAGTCCTTTTCATCCGAAAAATATTTGAACAGTTCTGCTGCTGATCTGTGTGGAGTCAATTTTTTTATCACGCGGTTTATATTATACATCTATTTTTCCTCTCTGTCCATTTTTCGAAACATTTCTATAAATTTTTCTTATATATTTCATAGATTTTTTATTCATTTTTGTTGAATTTCTCTGCGATACAGCAGAAATTTTCTAACAACTCATGACCATATTCCGTCAGGACTGCTTCCGGATGAAACTGTACGCCATAAAGAGGGATTTCTCTGTGCGAGATTCCCATTACCGCTCCATCTTCAGCCACTGCATCTATCCGGTATTCTCTCGGAATACTGTCTTCTCTCACAACCAGTGAATGATACCTGGTTACTTTAAATTTCTCCGGCAGTCCTTCAAATAATCCCGTTCCATTATTTCGGATCCCTGTCACCTTTCCATGCATTGGACGGCTCCCTTTCTCTACAACAGCTCCACAGCAATGTCCCAACACCTGATGTCCCAGACAGACACCTAAGATCGGGATCTTTCCCTGAAACCGTTTCACTGTTTCTACACATCGCACAGCATCCCATGGACGTTTCGGTCCGGGCGAAAGAATGATTCCTTCCGGCTGCATCTTTTCTATTTCTTCTATATTAATCTGATCACTTCTCCTGACCATGATCTCCCTTCCCAACTCCTCAAAATACGCTTTCAGATTGTAAACAAACGAATCATAATTATCGATCATCAAAAACATGTTTTTCCTCCCTCTCCTGCAAAACACGTATAAAAAAAGAGACAACGCACGTGTATATCCATACACACAGTCGTTATCCCTGTCGGTCCGTAATCTGTGAATCTTTATCGTTTTTTATATTTCTTTTTGAAAGATACCTCTATGCTATCATGTCTGCCAATTCTCGTCAATATATATTAGAAATGAATATTTTTTTCAACAAATTACCCCTTTTATATCGAATACATCTATGCTATACTGTACGGGAAATGAATGATATGCAAAATAGGATCATATGCGTCAAGTGTTCAGCGAATGGGGAGTTGTCGCCGAAACGAAAAGTCCGTCTTACGGTATATGATCCGCACCCGTTGCAACAATATAAGAGGATATCTCATATTGTGTAGGGATACGTTTTTCGACATACGTTCTATCACAATTGGAGATATCTTTTTCACTTTAACACACTATCAGCTCGACAAAAAAAAGACAATCTCCACAGTACACGATATCATGTTTAACAGGAGGTTGTTTTTTTAATGGTAGATAAACAGAAAGTAGAACAGGCAATCCGTCTCCTTCTTGAAGGAATCGGTGAAGACACAGAACGTGAAGGTCTCAAAGATACTCCGGACCGAATTGCACGTATGTGTATGGAAATTTATGGTGGACTGGATGAAGAAGCGGATCATCATCTTGCCAAACAGTTTGAAGTAGAAAATAACGAAATGGTACTGGAAAAAGATATTACTTTCTATTCTATGTGTGAACATCATCTGATGCCTTTTTATGGCAAAGCTCATGTAGCTTATATTCCAAATGGCAAAGTGACCGGACTCAGTAAACTTGCCCGTACTGTTGATGTCTATGCAAGAAGACCGCAAATTCAGGAACGCCTGACTGTACAGATTGCCGATGCACTGGAACGTACTCTGAATCCTAAGGGGATCATGGTAATGCTGGAAGCGGAACACACCTGCATGACCATGCGTGGAATCAAAAAACCAGGAAGTAAAACGATTACTACCGTTACCCGTGGTGATTTCAAGACAGACCGTAAACTTCAGAAACAGTTCCTCTCCATGGTAAAAGACTGATGCATACCGATATGACAAGAGTAAATGCTATCTGGCAGCATCCTCTCTATCAGCAAAATCTGAAAGATCTTATACACCTTGAAGCTGACCGTATCTTCTGCCGTCATACACCGGAACATTTTCTGGATGTCGCAAGACTTGCTTACATATTTGCACTGGAACGAGGACTTAACTGCTCCCGTGAACTTATCTACTGCACTGCACTTCTCCATGATATCGGTCGCGTCAGACAGTATATGGATGGTACCCCGCATGACGAAGCCGGTGTACAGATTGCTGAACAGATTTTATCTGATCTTGCTTTTTCTTCTGCAGAAAAAGAGCAGATTCTGACCGCGATCGGGGAACATCGTTCCTCAAAAGAGGAAACTTCTTCCCTGGGCCGGATTCTTTATGAAGCAGATAAAAAATCCCGTATGTGTTTTCTCTGTCCTGCGGAAAAAGAATGCTACTGGGATCTTTCAAAAAAAAATATGATGATTCAATATTAAAAGGAGAATCTTAGATCATGAAAATCGGAAATCGTGAATTTGATGTAAAAAACAGAACTTATATTATGGGCATCCTGAACGTGACCCCGGATTCTTTTTCTGATGGTGGCAAATGGAATACTATGGACCATGCTCTGATGCATGCAGAAGCCATGATCAAAGACGGTGCTGATATTCTGGATGTCGGCGGTGAATCCACCCGTCCGGGGCATACTCCGGTCAGTGCCGAAGAAGAAGCAGCACGTGTCGTTCCGGTCATCGAAGCACTTCGCAAACGTTTTGATGTACCGATCTCTGTAGATACTTACAAGGGAAGTGTTGCAGATGCAGCTGTCCAGGCAGGTGCCGATCTGGTCAACGATGTCTGGGGGCTCAAATATGATCCGGACATGGCCGGTGTCATCGCCAAACATGATGTAGCCTGCTGTCTTATGCACAACAAAGCCAACACAGAATACAATAACTTTCTCATAGATATGCTTGCTGAGACACAGGAATGTGTCAATATTGCCCGAGGAGCCGGAATCAAAGACGAACGAATCATTCTTGATCCGGGCGTTGGTTTCGGCAAAACATATGAAATGAATCTGGAAACCATGAATCATCTGGAACTTTTTCAGCATCTCGGATTCCCGGTCCTGCTCGGAACCTCCCGTAAGTCCATGATTGGTCTTACTCTGGATCTTCCGGTTGATCAGCGTGTAGAAGGCACCGTTGCCACTTCTGTAATCGGTGTCATGAAAGGCTGTGCTTTTGTCCGCGTACATGATATCAAAGAAAACAAACGTGCTATCCTTATGACTGAAGCAATTCTTGGAAGGAATATAAAATAAATGGATAAGATTGAGATCAAAAACCTGGAGATTTTTGCAAACCATGGAGTTTTCCCGGAGGAAAATGTTCTCGGCCAGAAATTCGTTATTTCTGCCACTCTTTACACGGATACCCGAAAAGCAGGTCTGACCGATGAACTGACTGCTTCTATTCATTATGGAGAAGTCAGCCATATGATCACCAAATTCACAAAAGAGCATACTTATAAACTTCTGGAGGCACTTGCAGAAAATCTCTGCCAAATGCTGCTTCAAGAGCTTCCGCTTCTCAAAATGATCACTCTGCGTGTTGAAAAGCCATGGGCTCCGGTCGCTCTCCCACTCGAAACGGTTGCTGTGGAGATCACCCGCGGATGGCATACTGCCTATGTAGCCTTTGGTTCCAACCTTGGGGACAAAAAGAAGTTCCTGGATGATGGCATTCAGGGACTCCGTACTACTCCTTCCTGTGAAGTAGAAGCTGTATCTGAATATTTAGTTACAGAACCTTATGGTGGTGTGGAACAGGATGAATTTCTGAATGGTGTTCTGAAACTCCGTACGCTGCTCACGCCGGAAGAACTTCTGGACCGTCTTCACGAACTGGAGGTGGCCGCAAACAGAGAACGTATCATTCACTGGGGACCGCGTACTCTTGATCTGGATATTCTGTTCTATGATAATGAGATCATAGACACTCCGGATCTTCATATTCCACATATTGATATGGAAAATCGTGATTTTGTCCTGAAGCCAATGGATGAGATTGCTCCTTATTACAGACATCCTGTATTAAACAAGACCATTCATCAGCTTCTTAATGAACTCCTTGCAAAAGATAATCAGTAACTTTTCATTCAAAAAAACTTCTGAGTCCCGGGATCATACTCCCAGGCTCAGAAGTTTTTTTGCTTCTTCAAGACGTTCATAAAATTGCTCATAAAAATCTCTGTTTTCTTCATATGATTTTGTATAAAAACGGCTGAGCACATACATATTCAGATTTTTGATCAGATCCGCATCTTCCGTCTGGTAAAACACTTCCTGTACATCCAGAAGAAACTGATGCCAATCCCATACAAATTTTTCGTATTGTCTGAGGTCCGGTGTGTCGATCCATTTTTTTACCTTGATCTTGGAACGGTTTTTCTTTGCACATTCATGGATCTGAATGATATATTTAAATCCATCTTCCGTATAATATCTTCCCAGTGGAAACAACCGGCAGAATCCAGGACGAATCTCATGTATGGAGCATCTGCCTTCCTTATTTAGGAAAACACATTTTTCTTCTGTTCCACACATTGCCAGATGTGGCAGAACATTGCCATCAGAAATCCCAAGTTCAAGCACACTCCCAATCAGTTCTTCCGGTATTTTCCGGAGACCTCTGCTCAATCGACAGACATCATACGGATCCAGAAGGACAGAATCTCCCATCCCTGTACAGCAGTCATGACAGCCTTTGCAGTCCTGACAATCTGCTTTGACCATATCATTCGCATCATATAATCTTCCATCTGAAATTTCTTCCAGTGTCACTTCTCTTCTCATAGATTTTCCTCTTTTTACTTATAGTATTTATGCCCTTGCTATTTCTTATGATACAGGACTATAATAGGGAATGTCAATCTGTTGCTGCCAATAATAACCAACAGCAACACAATAATATAGTAAAAAACGGAGGAAACCTAAAAATGCGATCTCTCGCAATCTATCTGAAAAATTACAGGAAAGAAAGCATTCTTGCCCCTTTCTTCAAATTTCTGGAAGTTGTGTTTGATCTGCTTGTCCCGGTAGTCATTGCGCAGATCATTGATGTAGGTATCACTGGAAATGATCGCCCGTATATCATCGAGCGATTTTTTATTCTGGTACTCATGGCAGCTGCCGGACTCGCAGTCAGCATCACCGCCCAGTTTTTTGCAGCTAAGGCCAGTGTAGGATTTGCCACAGAACTGAGACAGGCCGTTTACGACCATGTGCAGAAGCTTTCTTACACAGAACTTGATACTCTTGGAACAGATACTCTGATCACCCGTCTTACAGATGATATCAATCAGGTACAGAACGGTGTAAATATGGGCCTGCGCCTTCTTCTTCGAAGTCCTTTTATTGTATTGGGTTCCATGATCATGGCCTTTACGATCAACACACGTTGTGCATTGATCTTTGTTGTTGCTATTCCGGTGCTTTTCCTGGTTGTATTTGTGATCATGTACCTGAGTATTCCGCTTTTTGGCAAGGTACAGGCACGTCTGGACGCAGTTACAGGACTAACCCGTGAAAACCTGACCGGTGTACGTGTCATCCGCGCTTTTTGTCGCGAAGAAGAAGCCGTCCGTGAATTTGATGCCTGCAATGCTCAGCTTACAAAGCTGAACGAATTTGTCGGAAAGCTGTCTGCTCTTCTAAATCCGGTAACTTATGTACTGATCAATATCGCAACAGTCATTCTGATCAATAATGCAGGACTCCAGGTCAATCTCGGAAATATGCAGCAGGGACAGGTCGTTGCTCTTTATAACTATATGGCTCAGATGATCGTTGAACTCATTAAACTTGCTTCTCTGATCATTACACTAAACAAATCTGCCGCATGTGCAAACCGTGTTGCCGATATTCTCAAAGTAAAATCTTCCATGAATCATCCGGTTTCTACTGCCTCCACTGCAGTTTGCGGCGAAAACGCAGTCGAATTCCATGATGTTACTTTTACTTATGCAGAATCAGGCGCACCCAGCCTTTCCAATATCAGCTTTTCTGTCAAAAGAGGCCAGACTGTTGGAATCATCGGAGGTACCGGAAGCGGTAAATCCACCCTGGTCAACCTGATTGCCCGTTTTTATGATGCGACCAGCGGAACTATACAGATAGACGGGCAAAATATCCAGAACTACAGCCAGCATGACCTTCGTGAAAAGATCGGTGTTGTTCCACAACGCGCTGTACTTTTTAAAGGATCCATCCGCGAAAACATGAAATGGGGACGTGAAAATGCGACAGATGAAGAAATCTGGGATGCACTCACGACCGCACAGGCTCGTGAAATTGTAGAAAACAAAGATGGACAGCTTGATTTCAAATTGGAACAGAATGGACGAAATCTTTCCGGCGGTCAGCGTCAGCGTCTTACTATCGCACGTGCCGTTGTAAAGAAACCGGAATTTCTGATTCTTGACGACAGTGCCAGTGCTCTGGATTTTGCAACAGATGCTGCACTTCGCAGATCTCTCCATCAGCTCAGTGGAAATGTTACCACCTTCCTGGTATCCCAGCGTGCTGCAAGTATCCGTCAGGCAGATCTGATCCTTGTTCTGGATGACGGTGAGCTTGTTGGAAAAGGCATTCACGATGACCTTATCCGCACCTGCGATACGTACCGCGAAATCTATTTCTCCCAGTTCCCGGAAGAACGAAAAAACTATGCAGGAGGTACAGCACGATGAAAAGCGAAAATATGAAAACCTTAAAAAAAGTCATGACGCTGATCGGAAAATACAAGATTTTTCTTGTCTTAAGCATCATTCTTGCTGCCATCTCTGTCATGTTACAGTTATATGTACCAATCCTCTTTGGCGATGCCATTGATCAGATCATCGCAAAACATCAGGTTAATTTTACAATGATCTGGTATTACCTGCGACAGATCATCGTATGCGTCGCATTTTCTGCTGTGGCTACCTGGGTCATGAATATGCTGAACAACCGTATGACTTACCGGATCGTGCAAGACATCCGTTCCCAGGCGATGGGACGCATTCAGCATCTGCCTCTTTCCTATCTGGATCAGCACAGCACCGGAGATATTGTCAGCCGGATCACAGCCGACACCGATATTTTGTCCGATGGTATCCTGCTTGGTTTTACCCAGCTGTTTTCCGGAATCGTAACGATCATCGTCACACTGATCTTTATGTTTTCCAAAAACCTCTGGATCACGCTTCTGGTCGTAGCACTGACGCCATTAAGCTTCCTCGTAGCAAGATTTATCTCTTCCCACTCTTTCATCATGTTCCGCAAACAGAGTGAGACCCGTGGACGACAGACTGCTCTCATCGATGAGATGATCGGAAACCAGAAAGTAGTCAAAGCCTTCGGACATGAAAAAGAAGCTTCCGAAGAGTTTGCCAAAGTCAATCAGGAATTACAGGAATGCAGTCAGAAAGCGGTCTTTTACAGCAGTCTGACCAATCCTTCCACCCGATTTGTCAACAACATTATCTATGCCGGCGTTGCTCTGGTAGGCGCGTTCCTGATCCCTGGTGGGCATCTGACCGTCGGTGGACTTTCTGTAATGCTTGCTTACGCAAACCAGTATATGAAACCTTTTAACGATATCAGTTCTGTCATTACAGAGCTGCAGAATGCCCTCGCCTGCGCTTCCCGTATCTTTGAGCTTCTGGAAGAACCGCTGGAAAGGCCAGATGCAGAGGGTACACTGACCGATGTAAAGGGACAGGTAGACATCAAACATGTGGCATTCAGTTATGACAAAAGCAAGTCACTCATCGAGGACTTCAACCTGCATACCGAGCCCGGCGCCCGGATCGCTCTGGTCGGTCCTACAGGCTGTGGAAAGACCACCTTTATCAATCTGCTCATGCGGTTCTATGATACGGATCAGGGAACGATCCGCATCGACGGAAAACCGATCGATCAGGTTACCAGACATTCCCTCCGTGAAAGTTTCGGCATGGTATTACAGGATACCTGGATCAAAAACGCTACCGTCCGCGAAAATATCAACTTTGGAAAACCGGACGCTACCGAAGAAGAGATCATTGCCGCAGCAAAAGAAGCCCACAGTTGGGAATTTATCCGCCGTCTGCCAAATGGGCTGGACACGGTATTAAAAGAGGACAGCATCAGTCAGGGACAGAAACAGCTACTGTGTATTACGAGAGTCATGCTCTGTCTGCCGCCAATGCTGATTCTGGATGAAGCCACATCCAGCATTGATACCCGTACAGAGCTGCAGATCCAGGAAGCGTTTGACAAGCTTATGGAAGGCCGTACCAGCTTTATCGTAGCCCACCGTTTATCCACGATCCGCAATGCTTCCCAGATCCTTGTTATGAAAGACGGAAATATCATCGAGCAGGGAACCCATGAGGAACTGCTGGAAAAAGATGGATTCTACAGTAATCTGTATAACAGTCAGTTTGTGGAAGTGTCATAGTTTCATAAAATGCCCGTCAAAGAAAAAAGTGCCCCAAACAGTAACGTTGACATGGCAGCAACATAGCTGCTGTTTTGCACTACGTTATATTGAGGCACTTACTTTTTTCGCTTATTTTCTTCGCTTGTTTTTCACTATTTTTCTGCGACTACCTGACCATTTGTTACATAATATGATACACCATCATACCAGACCAGACCGTTATAGGAAAAATCTACTTTTCCATTTTCAAGATACCAGGCGCCATTTTCATTCCATGCAACTCCATAAAATCCAAAATTTACCTGACCATTTTCAATGCGCCACCAGCCGTACTCATTTGCAGCCACTCCTGTGTACGAAAAATCTACCTGACCGGTTCGGATATACCACCAGCCATTCTCATTCTGCGCCACTCCTGTGTATGAAAAATCTACCTGACCATTTCGGATACGCCACCAGCCGTTCTCATTCTGCGCCACTCCTGTGTACGAAAAATCTACCTGACCATTTCGGATACGCCACCAGCCATTCTCGTTCTGCGCTACTCCTGTATATGCAAAATCTACCTGGCCATTTCGGATACGCCACCAGCCATTCTCGTTCGCAGCCACTCCCGTGTATGAAAAATCTACCTGACCGTTTCTGACATACCACCAGCCATTTTCATTTTGCGCTACTCCTGTATATGCAAAATCCACCCGACCATTCACGATACACCACCAGCCATTCTCATTTGGACGGATTCCTGTATAAGAAAAGTTTACCTGACCATTTTCAATACACCACCAGCCATTCTCATTTGCAGCCACTGTTGTATCAAAAATAACCTGACTGTTTACTACATGCCACCAGCCATTTTCTCCATTGACAGCACCATAGCAGACACTGTTTGTTCCAAATGTGATCTGACCGTGATCCACATACCACCA